>Ga0209829_10001762_pt1 | contig 17108 bp, 12 predicted proteins | sample C_140205_EF_Meta_FD_187311 | JGI IMG/M metagenome (GOLD analysis project Ga0209829, IMG submission 187311) | Freshwater microbial communities from Lake Croche, Canada to study carbon cycling - C_140205_EF_MetaG (SPAdes) (version 2) | ecosystem: Environmental > Aquatic > Freshwater > Lake...
AAAAAACAACTTAATAAAATATAAAACAAACTAAATCAGACAGATATGGAAGTACAACAATTTAATTATGATAATAAAATAGTCAAGTATTTTATTATCGCCACGCTAGTCTGGGGAGCTGTGGCTCTATTAGTTGGATTACTGATCGCCTTGCAACTGGCATTCCCTGCCTTTAACCTAGGATTAGAATACACCTCCTACGGTCGTACCCGCCCATTGCATACCAACGCGGTCATCTTTGCCTTTATCGGCAATGCAATGTTTGCCGGGATTTATCACTCCATGCAACGAGTATTAAAAGCTCGGCTGTTTAATGACACGATGAGCAAGGTCCATTTCTGGGGATGGCAAATTATAATTGTCTTAGCTGCATTAACGTTATTAGGTGGTTTTACAACCGGTAAAGAGTACGCCGAGCTAGAGTGGCCAATCGATATCCTAATCGCACTTGTGTGGGTCGTATTTGGTGCAAACATGATTGGAACCATCCTAAAAAGAAGGGTTAAACATATTTATGCATCAGTCTGGTGGTACCTCGCCTCATTTTTGGGAATTGCCGTATTACATATCGTTAATAGCATTGAACTTCCTGTCTCGTTATTAAAGAGTTATCCCATCTATGCAGGAGCACAAGATGCAGTGGTCCAGTGGTGGTATGGCCACAATGCAGTAGCCTTTTTCTTAACAACACCATGGCTTGGATTGATGTATTACTACCTTCCGAAAGCCTCAAACCGCCCAATTTATTCCTACCAGCTTTCAATCGTTCACTTCTGGACACTGATCTTCTTGTATATGTGGTCAGGACCTCACCACTTACTATATCAAGCCTTGCCTGACTGGGTTCAAGCGCTTGGCGTAACCTTCTCAATCATGCTGATCGCGCCATCGTGGGGTGGGATGATCAATGGTTTGCTGACCTTACGTGGCGCCTGGGATAAAGTGCGCGATCAAGCCGAATTGAAATTCATGGTCGTGGCCCTAACTGCCTATGGAATGGCCACCTTTGAAGGGCCTATGATGTCATTAAAAAGCGTCAACGCCATCAGTCACTTTACCGATTGGACCATTGCCCACACCCATATTGCAGGAATGGGCTGGAATGGCGGCATGATCTTCGGAATGCTCTACTGGTTAGTTCCTAAGCTATTCAGAACAAACTTATACTCTAAGAAATTGGCCAATGTCCATTTCTGGCTAGCCACATTGGGCATCCTTATTTTTGCTATCCCATTATATTGGGCAGGGATAACTCAGTACCTAATGCTGCGCGAATACACAGCAAATGGGCTACTAACATACCCTAACTTCTTAGAGACAACAACGCAAATTATGCCGATGTACCACGCTCGTATTTTGGGTGGTTTACTCTTCTTCTCCGGATTCTTGCTATTCTTCTACAACATGGTTAAAACCATTCAAGCTGGAAGCTTAGTCGATAACGAAGCAGCGGAAGCACCTGTGCTTGTCGACTCCTCAGCACGAAGGGCCGGTGAAACGATCCATCGTCTAATTGAACGGAAAGGTGTTGTCTTTGCAGTACTTATCGTAATTGCGCTCGTTATTGGAGGCGCCGTAGAGATCATTCCAATGATGAAAATTGAATCGAATATTCCAAAAATAGCGGCAGTAACCCCTTATTCGCCTTTGGAATTAGCGGGTCGCGACATCTATATTAGCAACGGATGCTACAACTGTCATTCGCAGCAGGTGCGACCATTGCGCTGGGAGACAGATCGTTATGGCGAATATTCTAAGATTGGGGAGTTTGTCTATGATCACCCATTCCAATGGGGTTCTCGACGCACTGGACCAGATCTTGCGCGTACAGGATGGGTTGGCAGCTCAACGTATAAAACAGCTATCTGGCATTACAACCATTTCACCAAGCCTAAAGAGATGAACCCGCAAACGATTATGCCAGCATATCCTTGGTTTACAAAAAATACCGTTGATCTAACAGAAATTCCAACTAAGATCAGAGCGATGCAAACCTTGGGTGTCCCTTATGCCAAAGATTACGACAAACAAGCAGTGGCTGATTATCGAGATCAAGCAGGAAAAATCGTGAGCGAGCTCAAAGCTGCGGGAGTAGAAGTTACTCCAGATAAAGAGATTGTAGCGATGATCGCATACCTGCATAAACTAGGTCGCGACATCTCAACAGCAACAAAATAATAGTCTAATCTAAGTTGAAATTATGAATTTTGTAGGTAATGTATTACGCGATGTCAATGGGATCCAAGCCTTTTATACCATTGGATTGCTAATTTTTTTAACCCTCTTTGTGGTTATCCTTTATCGTACGATTCGGATGCCTCGAAAAGACTTAGTAGACTTTAAAACTTCAATTTTTGAAGTAGACGAATTGAATCAGAAGGACCAAAACTAAGGGTTTACCCTATTAACGAATAAAAAGTAACACTAGAAAACAGAGGTTATGGCAAAGAAAACGACAATTGACAATAGTCCTGAACGGCTAGATCATGATGATGATTTTGACGGCGTAAAAGAGCTGAATAATCCAGCACCTAATTGGATTATCCTGGTCTTTTTGGCGACCATAGGGTTTTCACTTATCTATGCTATTCATTATTTTGGATACCCAGGCAATGCCAAAGATCAAGCTAGCGAATATGCTCAAAGCATCACTGCAGCAGATAAAGCCAATGCCGCAAAGCCTTCAGCTGGCGGTGCCGCCTCACAAAATGAGTCGGAGATGCTTACCTCTGGAGCAACCTTATTTACCCAGAAAGGGTGTATTGCCTGCCATGGAGTTAAAGGTGAAGGAAACCCAATCGGACCGAACCTAACAGACAATTATTGGTTAAATGGCTGCTCATTACCAGCTATCAATAAAATGGTGGCAGAGGGGAAACCCGAAAAAGGGATGACCCCCTTTAAAACAATGATGACGCCCGATGAGATTCAAAGCGTTAGTCTGTTTATTGCAAAAAAATTAGTCGGCAGCAATCCGGCAAATGCTAAAGCGGCGCAAGGGGTCGAATGTAAACCTTAATTGCGCTAGGTTCCCGATTACTGAATTATTTTTATGCTCTTAGAGACCCCACGGACTTTTCGCGACCGTCCAATTAACATCAACGATCAAGGTCAGCGCAATTGGATTTATGCCAAGCAACCTAAAGGGAAGTGGTATGCGCGACGCACAGTTGTTGCGTGGATGGCCATTGCCTTTCTGGTCTTCGCCCCCTTCGTAAAAATAAATGGCAATCCGTTGATGCTTTTCGATGTTGCCAATCGACGCTTCTCTATCTTTGGACAAATGATTTGGGCCCAAGACTCTTACCTCTTGGCGTTGATCATGACAACGACAGTCGTGTTTATTGTACTATTTACCGTTGTCTTTGGTCGACTTTGGTGCGGATGGGCCTGCCCACAGACCGTCTTTCTTGAGATGGTTTATCGACGAATTGAATACTTTTTCGAAGGAAACTACCGCAATGGCAAGCCACAAAAAGAGATGACAACCAAGTTATTCTTCTTAAAACTAGCCAAGCACGCTACCTTTATCCTAGTATCCATATTCATTACAAATATCTTTCTCAACTGGATCATTGGACCCGAGAAATTGTGGGCTATCATCACCGAACCCATTCACGACCATCTGTTTGGTTTTGTAGCCATGATCGCACTCTCCCTATTTTACTATTGGATATACGCCTACTTTAGAGAACAGGTGTGTACCATGATCTGCCCCTATGGCCGTCTTCAAGGAGTACTACTTGACTCAAAATCCATCGCGGTCATCTACGATTATAAACGCGGAGAGCCTCGCGGAGCAAAAGCGAAAGGCGACTGTATCGATTGCCACCAGTGTGTTTCAGTTTGTCCTACCGGGATTGACATAAAAAATGGGAGTCAACTCGAATGCATCAACTGCACCGCCTGCATCGATGAGTGCAACATCGTGATGAAAAAAATCAATAAGCCGGAGAACTTAATTCGTTTTGATTCGGTCCAAGGCATTGAGACCGGTAATAGCAGTATATTCAATGCGCGAACCTATGCCTATTCAGCTGTATTAGGAATTTTAATGGTTATCTTAGCAGTTACACTGGTTAATCGGAAACCAATCGAGACCTCCATGTTGCGTGTTTCAGGATCGATCTATCAAAAAGTCGATTCAGTAACCTATTCAAATATTTATTTACTTAAAATTATCAATAAGACACTAGCTGACAAATCATTACAGATTAGATTCATTGAACCAAAGCGCGGAAAAATTCAATTAGCGACTGGTCAGACACTCTTAAAAGCACAAGGAATACTGGAAAGCGTAATGATTGCAAACATCGAAACGCAAGATTTAAAAGGGAAAAGCACACCCATCCAAATTGGGATTTATGAAGGAGAGCATCTACTCGGGGTATACACAACTAATTTCTTAGGACCAGCCAACTAGCGCAGTCAGCAAGATCGCAGCCCCTGATTGAAGGAGAAATCCTTCCATTCAGTTTAAGCTTTGCTCAGCGCAATAATCAATCCATTAGATCAATCTATAAGAGTAAATGTTAAATTTGAGAAACTTTAAAACGAATTAGCATGTCACAAAATCTAATTGCATCGCAGAGACATACTCCTGATCTCAGATTTAAAAATATTTTCTCAAATCTATTTAAAACCCTTGTATTGGCTTTAATCTTGACCATTATTGCCAGTTCAAGTTTCGCCATTATCCCCTTTTTATTTAAGAGCTCAGACCCTCATACGAATCCTTTTAATGGGAAAAATTTAACCGGATGGGGATACCTTGAGAAGCAGAGTGAAAAAACTGTTTTTGTCTCTTTCGATGGCCGAAAAGAGTCTTCAGATAGCCGCTTCGCTGGCAAAAAAGGGATCTTATCAGTCAACCCATGGAACCAAGAAAAAGGTCCACATTGGATTAGCATCTGGACTGTCCAGGAGTATCCTGAAGACTTCACTTTATCGCTTGAGTTTCGCGCATCTGTAAATGCCGACAGTGGAATATACTTGCGTGGAAAACAATTACAATGTCGCGACTATCTGGTAGCAGGTCCTTATAAAAAGCTTCAGAAATACAAGGCTCAAGAGTGGAACCTAATTGAGGTGACAGTTAAAAATAATGTAGCCAGATGCACGTGTAATGGCGAAGTCCTAGAAGAGGCTATGCAACTTCCGACAAGCGGACGCTTTGGACTTGAAGCTGATAGAGGACTCATGGAATATCGAAATATTAAGATCAAAAGCTTAAAATAAATACGATGAAAATAAATTGGGGAACTAGCATACTTCTTGTTTTTGCACTCTTTTTGACTGTTATGATCACCTTTATTGTGTTTTCCTTGCGACAAAATACCGACCTTGTGAGCAAAGATTACTACGAAAAAGGGGCCAATTACACCCATCAAATGGAGATTAATACTCGATCAGCAAGCTTCCGCGATAGCATCCAATTAAAAATTGTCGATCATCAACTTATTGCTCAATTCTCAAAGACAATCTATCAACGATCCGATACCATGCAGGTGACTTTTTATCGTCCATCAGATCAAAAACTCGATTTTACAACTAAAGTCTTAGTTAAAACTGCCACACAAACATTCGACCAGAAAAATCTGATCAAAGGACGCTATGTCGCTACCTTCGCCTGGATGATTGGCAAAGAGCAGTATCAAGTCGAGAAAGAGTTAATTCTTGAGAACTAATTTGCAACGTACACCAAGAGAATGGAGATCTTAATCACAGCTTTGGCGCTCGGACTTATGGGAAGCATGCATTGTATCGGCATGTGCGGACCCATTGCCTTGAGTCTCCCATTGCGTGGCCATAATTTAGGACAAAAACTTGGAAGTGGAGTACTTTATAACATTGGACGGACCACAACCTATGGCATGATGGGGCTATTCTTTGGACTGATTGGCCAAAGCTTTTCGATGCTCGGCTTTCAACAAGGAATATCGATCACAATGGGCTCGATCATGATTGCAACGATTCTCCTTCCTCTGATTTTTAAGAAGCAATTCAAGGTCAATATAGATTCCCTAACTGCACCCATTCGACGCGCCATTCAACGCTTATTCCAAAACCGCTCCTACAAAGGACTTTACTTGATTGGTTTAGCGAATGGACTTCTTCCTTGCGGTCTGGTATACTTAGCCATCGCGGGTGCAATTGGAACAGGAAGTGCAACCTTAGGCGCACTATTTATGATCGTATTCGGACTAGGTACTTTACCAATGATGATGCTTATTGGTTGGATGGGGAACTTTGTTACTACAACGGCTCGAAGTCAGATGAATAAAGCAATTCCGTATTTAACGCTGCTTATTGGGGTGCTGTTTATTCTTCGTGGACTTACCCTGGGCATCCCTTTTCTCAGTCCGCCAAAAGAGAAATTAACACCGCAATCACATCTTCTACAGGAGGTTTCAAAAACCAATCAGGATGCGGCAAAAAATGCGTGCTGCGAGCCCGGAAGCGAGACAAAGCCCCAGGATAAAAAAGGAACAAAATAACGTGAAAGCAGGATCAAAAAAAGTGAATAGATGAACGAGAACGCCTGTATTCATTGTGGGGCCGACTGCGGCAAGGAGCCGATTACGTATACGATGCAGAACTTTTGCTGCATCGGCTGCAAGCAAGTATTTCAGTTATTAAATGAAAATCAGCTTCATCAGTATTACGATTTCGAAGCTACGCCAGGGGTTCGAATTAGTGATCCTGCGCACGAATCAAAATATGCTTTTTTAGATCAAGAAGCGGTCAAGCAAAAGTTATATGAATTCTCAGAGGGGCAGATCGCCCGCGTAACGTTTTACATCCCTTCGATCCACTGTGTTTCGTGTATTTGGCTGCTTGAGCATCTCGGTAAATTAAATAGTGGAGTTAAACAGTCGTCGGTAAATTTTGTACGAAAAGAGGTCACCGTTAATTTCAATACCGACGAGATAACCCTGCGTCAAGTTGTCGAATTACTAGTTTCAATCCATTATATCCCCGATATATCCTTAAAAACCCTTGAAAAAACGGAGGTTCACGCCATAGATCGGACCTTGCTTTACAAGATGGGTGTCGCAGGATTTGTTTTTGGAAATGTGATGATGTACAGCCTTCCTGAATATTTCAATGGAAAATCGTTAGGCGAAACACTCGGGTCGTTTCTTCACTATATCAGTTTTATTTTAGCGCTTCCCTTGGTGTTTTATAGCGGGAGCGACTATATTATCTCGGCCACAAAAAATTTGCGCAAAGGGATCGTCAACATCGATTTGCCCATCGCTCTTGGCATCCTCTCGCTATTCTTTGTCACCGCTTATGAGGTGTTTACCTCTAGAGGTCCAGGATATTCAGACACCTTAGCCGGATTCCTCTTTTTTCTCTTAATCGGAAAATGGTATCAAAGTAAGACCTATCAATCGCTCTCGTTCGACCGCGATTACAAATCATACTTTCCTGTTGCAGTAACAAAACTTATTGACGGAGTAGGTCACAGCACCTTATTGGAAGAGATCACAATTGGTGATCTGATCTTGTTACGCAATAAAGAACTTATTCCTGCCGATGGCATCTTGATCGATGGAGCTGCAATGATCGATTATAGCTTTGTAACGGGCGAATCGGTTCCCATAAAAAAATCAGTTGGCGATTTTGTCTATGCTGGCGGCATCCAAACTGGAGGCTCAATCACGATAAAAGTTGAGCGGGAGGTGAAACAGAGTCACCTCACACAGCTCTGGAATCAAAATGAGCCTAAGCAGTCGACGCAGCGCTCGCTCACCAGCCTTATTGATGCCATTAGCATCTATTTTACCATAACGATCATCATCATTGCACTCCTCGGATTTGGTTTTTGGATGATTCGAGGTGATTTTCATACGGCCATCATGGTGCTTACCTCGGTACTTATTGTCGCTTGTCCCTGTGCCTTGGCCATGTCGCTTCCATTTACCTTGGGCACCTCCATGCGCATCTTAGGACAGAAAGGGATGTATTTAAAGAATATGCGGGTGATTGAGAAGCTAACGCGAATTGACACCCTAGTTTTTGACAAGACAGGAACCCTCACAAAACCCGATGAAAATCAAGTTGAATTTATCGGAGACTCCTTAACCGAGTGGGAGTTAAGCGCCGTAAAAACAATGGTTCAGCAGTCGACGCATCCACTGAGTCAAGCGATAGATCGACAGCTCTCAAAGGTAAAAACACATGAGTGCACTGGATTTACGGAGATGTCGGGGAAAGGTATTTTTGCCACTATTGAAGGTAAATCCATTCGGATAGGATCGCTGACATTTGTAGGAGCAAAGGCAAGCTCAGTCGAGCAAAAATCATCAGGCGTTTATCTCGCGATCGACAATCAGATGAAAGGTTATTTTAAGATTAGCAACCAATATCGACCTGGATTTAAAGATGTGATCGAAAAGCTCGGCAAAAAGTTCGATTTATACCTGTTATCAGGGGATAATGATTCAGAGAAAGAGACCTTGCAGCACTATTTCAGTCCCGATAAGATCTATTTCAATCAAGAACCTCAACAAAAAATGGAGTTTGTGGCAAACCTCAGAAGTCAAGGTCGACAGGTGATGATGACGGGTGATGGATTGAATGATTCAGGGGCATTTATGCAGAGTGATGTGGCGCTTTCTATCGCCGATGATATTTACCATTTCTCGCCAGCCGGAGATGCCATTATAGAAGCGACGAAATTTCACCAACTCAATGATTTTATTGGATTTGCACGTCGTTCGTTGGTGATTGTAAAGGTCAGCTTTGGCATCTCATTCTTCTACAATCTAATTGGATTAGCGATTGCCTTATCCGGAAAGTTATCCCCAGTTGTCGCGGCCATCTTAATGCCCATAAGTTCAGTGACAGTTGTCGCCTTTGCCACCTTCGCTACCCGCATCTTAGCCCGACAGATGATTAAAAATAAGTAATCAAATAATCCATTTTCACACTTGTTTGAAATGCGATTCGAGGAACACTTTTAACTGTTAGACTGAAGCAGGATTGCAATAAATTTCTATCTTTGAAACCACTTAATAATCTAACTAAGGTATGTTAAAAGGAATATCCCCCTTAATAAGTCCAGAGCTACTGGGTGTTTTAGCTCGAATGGGTCATGGTGACGAAATCGTCCTTGCCGATGCTCATTTCCCTGGCGAGACCTTTAATTCAAATGTACTGCGTGCCGACGGACTGCAGATTACCGACCTTTTGGCCGCCATACTCCCACTTTTTGAACTCGATGCCTATGTCGCTTCGCCCCTTTCAATGATGCAAGCGGTACCGGGCGATAGTCTGGATCCATCCGTTGAAAAGAAATACCTTCAGAGTATTCATCTGACCAATCCCAATGTGGCTCCCATTGCGCGTGTTGAACGATTTGCCTTTTACGAACGTGCCAAGAAAGCTTTCGCGGTGGTGATGACTGGCGAGACAGCCAAATACGGAAATATCATCCTAACCAAAGGTGTTACTCCAATAGTTTAAGACGAATCATAACTAACCCCTCCGTAGATGAGGGAATAACCCTAATTAAAATTCAACTAAAAAATGAAAAAATCACTACTCGCACTGCTTATTCTTGCTAGTTCATTGATGACAATGGCTCAGGCTAAACCCGATAAAATGGACTGGTGGAAAGAGGCTAAATTTGGACTATTTATCCATTGGGGTGTCTACTCTGTTCCTGCAGGTGTCTATAATGGGAAAGATATCAATGGTATTGGCGAATGGATTATGAACCATGGAAAGATCCCAAAAGCCACCTACCAAGAGTATGCTAAACAGTTTAATCCTGTTAAATACAACCCAGAAGCTTGGGTTAAGATGGCCAAAGATGCGGGGATGAAATATCTCGTAATCACCTCAAAACACCATGATGGCTTCACCCTATTTGGGAGCAAAGCATCGAAATGGAATATTGTTGAAGCAACCCCTTATGGCAAAGATCTTTTAAAACCGCTTGCAGATGCCTGTCATAAGCAAGGCATCCGACTAGGATTCTATTACTCACAAGCACAAGATTGGAACAACGTAGGTGGCGCGGCTAGCGGTGGCCATTGGGATAAAGCACAAGATGGATCGATGGATGATTACATCGATAAGGTAGCCGTTCCTCAGGTAAGAGAGATCCTTTCAAACTATGGTCAAGTAGATATTTTATGGTGGGATACCCCAACCGATATGACAAAAGAGCGTGCGGAGAAATTCTTGCCAATTCTAGCCGAACATCCAAATCTTATTGTCAACAACCGTTTAGGTGGCGGTTACAATGGCGATACTGAAACACCGGAGCAATTTGTCCCTGCTACTGGCTTCCCTGGTCGCAACTGGGAAACGTGTATGACCATGAACGATACTTGGGGATTTAAATCAAAAGACAACAATTGGAAATCGACCACCGTTATCATTCAAACCTTAATCGACATTGTAAGTAAAGGTGGTAACTACCTGCTTAATGTAGGTCCTACTTCTGAAGGATTGATACCACAACCAAGTGTCGAGCGTTTGGCTGAAGTTGGACAATGGATGAAAGTAAATGGAGAAGCCATCTATGGCACCTCTGCAAGTCCATTTAGCTATCTGCCTTGGGGTCGGAGCACACAAAAAGGGAATAAACTTTACCTGCACGTTTTCGACTGGCCTAAAGATGGCAAGATCTCTATTCCGCTTAAAAACAAAGTTGTTAAAGCGTATTTATTAACCGATCCATCAAAAAAATTACTAGTTGTTAAATCAAAAAACAACAACACGGTAACACTTCCCGCTGAGCCAACCGATAAGATTGCGACAGTCGTTGTGTTTGAACTAAACGAAGCACCTTCGGTTCTTCCAGCACCTTCAGCAGGGAAGAAAGCCAAGGCTTCGTCAGAAAAAGAGGGAACATCAGCACAGAATCTTTTTGACGGATTGCCAACGAATAAATGGCAACCAGCTGCCGATGATAAAGATCGTTGGGTAGAAGTCGACTTAGGCGAAAACACCAAAATAGGCGCCTTCTCGGTTGTTGAGCCATGGCGTCCTTGGCAAAATAAAGGACAGAAAATTGAGATTCAATATAAAGCTGGCGAACAATGGAAAGTAGCAACAACCGTTTCAACCAATGGATCAGGGACTACGGCCTCTTTTGCTCCAGTTTCAGCTCGATATTTCCGCATCAAACTTGTTGAAGCAAAAGAACCTACGCTAAACGAATGGGTTTTATTACGAGCAGAGTAAGCTAATGAAACCTATCAATCGAGCTGAATTTCAAATCGAGAGATGATAGAACTCACAGCATTAAGGGGTTAGACTTCGTGTATAATTACAATGCAGTCTAACCCTTTCATGTTGTATAGATTTGAAAATCTAATATTTTAATTTATCTTTCGCAAAATTTAACACCTAAATTTACGCCGTATCTAATATCTAAAAACCTGAAAATGAGAAAACTTAAGATCTATTTATCGACGTTTGTCTTGGCGAGCATGATCTCACTCACGGTCTTTGCTCAAAATCCAACAATCAGTGGAAAAATTGTGAACAGCCAATCCAAAGAGAGTGTCGAAGCCGTATCAATTGGTATCAAGGGTACCTCAGTTGGTACTTTTTCGAATGACAAAGGGGAATTTAAACTATCCGTTTCCCAAAAATTCCCAATCACCCTTATCATAAACTCCATTGGGTTTAACCCACAGGAATTGATGGTTGAGAGTGCAGCTCAAGACTTGAACGTGCAATTGCTAACCAAAAGTATTTTGGGACAAGAGGTTGTTGTATCGGCAAGTAAAGTGCCGCAAAAAATATTAGAATCGCCAGTATCTATTGAGCGAATTAGTTCAGCAAACATTAAAAACTCTCCTGTTTCATCTTACTACGACATCCTTAGCAGCTTAAATGGAGTCGATTTCACAACTTCATCGCTGACCTTTAAGACCCCATCGACTCGTGGATTCAATGGGAGTGGCAGCACGCGGGTGAATCAGATTGTCGATGGAATGGACAACCAAGCCCCTGGACTTAACTTTGCGGCAGGAAGCATCATTGGACTAACAGAACTTGATGTCGATAATATGGAATTATTACCTGGGGCCTCTTCCGCTTTATACGGACCAGGTGGGATGAATGGAACCATTTTAATTAACAGCAAGAACCCATTTAAATACCAAGGCCTCTCCTTCCAAGTAAAGATGGGAGCCATGAACATTGATTCTCGCTACAGGACACCTTCTCCTTATAAGAACGTATCATTCCGCTGGGCTCAAAAACTTTCTGAAAAATTCGCCTATAAAATAGGGGGCGAGGTTATTGAAGCAAAAGACTGGTTAGGCTACGACAAACGAAACTATGCGCGCACCGGAACAACTGGTCAAGTAATCTCTGGAGATCGAGCTACAGACCCGAACTATGATGGTATTAATATGTACGGTGATGAAACGACAGCGGATATCAGAACTGCCGTATTAAATACGATCGGTTCATCTGCTGCTCCCTTCTTGAAAAATTTCATAGATAACTTAAATGATGGTCAGCCTATCAATGTTTCTAGAACGGGTTATGCCGAAAATGAAATTATTAGTCCAAACACTTCTAACTATAAAATCAATAGTGCGCTACATTACAAGATTACTCCCGGCACAGAAGCTATTTTGTCGGGATATTGGGGAATGGGTAACACCGTTTATACTGGAAGCGAGCGTTATAGCTTAAAAAACTTATGGATGGGCCAATATAAGTTTGAGCTTAACAATAAGAACTGGATGATTAGAGGCTATACGACTCAGGAAAATTCAGGCGAAAGTTACAACGCAACTGTCACAGCGCGATTATTTAATGAGAGCTGGAAGCCTAGTGGAGGCTCAACTGGATGGTTTTCTCAATATGCTCAATCCTATTTAGCTAGCCGTTTAGGTGGAATGTCTGACAATGCGGCCCAAGCCTTAGCAAGAAGCACGGCTGATGTTGGTCGACCAGTAGCTGGAAGTGCAGCCTTTGTAGAAGGCTTTGATAAGGTAAGAAACATCCCTATTGGTGCTGGAGGCGGATTATTCGTTGATCGAAGCGCCTTATATATGCTGGAAGGCCAATATAATTTAACCGAACTTACGGGAAAGTTTGCAGATGTCTTGGTAGGTGCCAACTTTAAAGAGTACGATTTAAGCAGCAATGGAACACTCTTTGCTGATGGTGGTGGCATTATCGCGATTAAAGAGTATGGCTCTTATTTGCAGGCTAGCAAAAATCTTTTCGATGAGGCTGTGAGGCTATCCCTGACTGGCCGATATGATAAGAATGAAAATTTCAAAGGTCGATTTACTCCAAGAGCTTCAGCCATTTTCCGCGTTGCAAAAAACAAAAATATCCGACTTAGCTTTCAAACAGCTTATCGTTTCCCAAGTACTCAACAGCAATGGATTGACCTTGATGTGGGCTCAAGCACAAGATTATTAGGTGGTGTACCCTATTTCCAACAAAAATATAGTCTCAATGGAAATAGCTATCAGCTAAGCACCTTAACCTCTTCGAGCACCCCTTTCACCATTACTCCATTCAAACCTGAGTCTGTAAACTCGTTGGAACTGGGCTATAAAGGATTGGCGATGAATGACAAACTAATCTTTGATTTTTATAGCTACTATGGTCAATACCAAGACTTCTTGTCTCGTACGTTATTGGTAAGACCAAAAGCGACCTATAACTTGGCAAGCATCAACAATGCCATTGCAACCCATTCAAGTGTTGCCAATGTGGCTGATATTTACTCTATTCCGGTTAACTCGCCTGAAAAGGTTAAGAACTATGGTTTTGGAGCTAGTATAGGATATCAATTGCCTGCAGGTTATTTGGTAAGTGCGAATATCTCTTCAGATGATCTTACCGATGTGCCAACCGGGTTTATTGCCTATTTCAATACGCCCAAATATAGAACGAACCTTAGCATTGGGAATAGCGGCTTAGGAGAACGGAAATTGATCGGATTTAATATTGCCTATCGCTGGCAAGACAAATTTTTGTTCCAAGGTGATTTTGCAAATGATAATTTACCAGCTATTCATACGGTGGATGCTCAGATTAGTTATAAGATTCCTGCAACCAAAGCCATGGTTAAGATTGGGGCCAATAACTTACTGAATCAATATTATGTCAATGCAGTTGGTAACTCAATTGTAGGTGGATTGTATTATGTTAGTTTCGCTTACAACGTTTTCTAAATTGATCATTATTTCAAAAATATACTCTTATGAAAATATTTAATTCACTAAAAAGTGCAAGCTTATTAATAGTTTCCACTTTGCTAATTGTTACATCCTGTAATAAAGCTCCGCTGGATCCAGAGCCAATCAAATTACCTGCACAGGCAACCTCTCCGACTCTAGCATCACTGCTAGACAATGCCGACTTTTCAATTCTAAAAGCAGCCGTTGAAAAAGCTGGGTTGTTAACTGCATTAGGGACTACCACTTCTCGGTATACTTTATATGCTCCTAACAATAATGCGTTTATATTGGCCGGAATACCAAGTGCGGCCGTAATCGGTGCATTGCCAGCCTCAACTGTGGCAGGTTTGATAAGCTATCATATCAGTCCACAAAAGATCACATCCTCAACTTTGCCAACTGCAGTGTTTTCAAATTTTGAATACCCGTCGCTTTTAAATCCAACGACCGGAACACCTGCCTTTAACCCACTTGTCAGTTTAACCACCTTCCCCAGCAAACGCGGGTCTGCTGGCTGGTTAAATAACGTGCCACTGACAGAAATGGATATCAGCGCCGTAAATGGGGTGATGCATAAAGTCTATACCTTAGCTAGTCCTCCTACAAAATACCTGTGGGACTCGATCTCAGTCAGTAAAGATCTGACTTATCTAAAGGCAGCTATCATTCGCGCAGATAGTGGTGTAGTCGTTTCAGGACAGTTAAAAACAGCCGTGAGCAGCTTTGGCGCAAACCTAACGGTTTTGGCTCCAACCAACTTGGCATTTCAAACCTTACTAACTGGAGCTATTTATCAGGCCTTGGTTAAACAAGGTATGCCTGCAGCTACTGCTTATCCAACCGCTCAATATTTAGCATCGACACCAGACGTATTCTCAAATCCATCTTTGTATGGTGCCCTATCAGCTCAAACGGTTAAAGGAATTGTGGTCTATCATATCTTAGGGACTTCGATACCCGGTAATCGAGTATTCTCGGTGAATCTTCCATCGACACCAACCCTGATTAAAACATTACTTAATTCGGCCATACCTACTCATCCAGGTGTTTTAGCCCAAGCAACTTTCGCAGGTCCATTTGTGGGAGCCGCAAGTTTCAAGGGTGCTGCCAATTCAACTGCCTCAAATGTGATTATCAATCCGCTCAATCCATTCCTTACCGATCAAAATTATGTGAATGGCTCGATGATGAAAATCGACCAGGTGCTTTTGCCGAAATAATTTTATTTAAGAGATAATTTAAAAAAGCTGGTCCATATTTGACCAGCTTTTTTTGGTCTAAACAAATCTCAATTAGAATCCACAATGGATAAGACAAGCGCCAAAAAATCAAATTAGCCAAGATAAAATACACAAATTCAACAACTTGAGCGTTTCGTCTGTCATTTTTCATTCAAATTTAGAATTTGATGCGACTTCTGTCTGTAAAAAAAAAAGAAAATTACATTTAAGGCCCTATTCTTGAACGCCAAGTGCCTAATGCATTGAGCCTTATATGAAAATTCATTTTTATCGATTCATCGAATTCAAGGGAGACACAAAGAAATAGTTTGAACTTCGGATTTGATTTTCTTTACTTTGCACAAAATTTTAAGCCCACAAATCATTCTTTAATCCAATGGAAGAGAATCTGGTAATCGTCGAATCGCCTGCCAAGGCCAAAACAATCGAGAAAATTCTAGGTAAGGATTTTCTGGTTAAGTCAAGCTTTGGTCATATCCGAGACTTGGATAAAAAAGATTTTGGCGTTGACATTAACAATCAATACCAACCGAAATATATTATTTCGGAGGATAAGAAAAAGGTGGTCGCTGAGTTGAAGAAATTCGCTAAGACTGCCACCACGATCTGGATCGCATCCGATGAGGACCGTGAAGGGGAAGCTATTGCGTGGCATCTTATGGAGGTGCTAAATCTTGATCCAGCCAAAACAAAACGGATTGTCTTTCATGAAATAACGAAAGAGGCCATCCAACATGCCATTGCAAATCCACGTCTTTTAAATAAAAACCTAGTCGATGCACAGCAGGCTCGTAGGGTATTGGATCGTTTGGTAGGTTTTGAGATCTCTCCCGTCTTGTGGAAAAAAGTAAAACCATCACTTTCGGCTGGCCGAGTACAATCTGTATCGGTACGACTAATTGTGGATCGGGAGCGTGAGATTACGAATTTCAAAACAGTACCCTATTTTAGGGTGAATGCCATCTTTGCTGTTCCTGAGAAGAACGGGAAGATCGCACAGCTGAAAGCAGAGCTTAACAACCGCTTTGATTCGGAGAAAGCAGCTCAAGCATTCCTAGAAAAATGCCAAGGGGCTAAATTTACGGTCGCTGATATCGTTACCAAACCAGCGAAGAAATCACCTGCAGCACCATTCACCACTTCAACTCTGCAACAAGAAGCAAGTCGCAAACTTAGCTTTCCGGTTGGATTAACGATGTCGGTAGCTCAGAAACTCTACGAAGCAGGCCATATTACTTATATGCGTACCGACTCAACGAATCTTTCGGAGACCGCATTAGAGGCAGCGAAGAAAAAGATCAAAGCATCGTATGGCGACAAATATGTCAAGATACGCCATTATAAAACGAATGCTAAAGGGGCACAGGAGGCTCATGAGGCTATCCGTCCAACCTATTTCGATCAAGAAGAAGTAGGTGGTTCACCACAAGAACAACGTCTTTACAGTCTGATCTATAAACGGACGCTCGCCTCTCAGATGGCAGATGCCGAAATTGAACGGACAACAGTAAACATACATATATCAACGGCAACAGAACATTTTGTAGCTGCTGGAGAAGTGTTACGCTTCGATGGATTCCTTGGGGTCTATATGGAATCGTCCGATGATGAAGGGCTCAGCGAAGAGGAGAAGGGAATGCTCCCTATTCTAGCCGCTAATCAGCTATTAGAGCCTGAATCGATC
>Ga0209829_10001763_pt1 | contig 17105 bp, 23 predicted proteins | sample C_140205_EF_Meta_FD_187311 | JGI IMG/M metagenome (GOLD analysis project Ga0209829, IMG submission 187311) | Freshwater microbial communities from Lake Croche, Canada to study carbon cycling - C_140205_EF_MetaG (SPAdes) (version 2) | ecosystem: Environmental > Aquatic > Freshwater > Lake...
CTACTAGTAATATTGTTAATAGAATTCTTTTTATAGATCATAAAATAATAAATTAAACCACCAATAATAAATAATATTATTAATACTACTATAATTATGATTAAATATGAAGATGATCCAGATCCAGATCCAGATCCAGTTCCAGATCCAGTTCCAGATCCAAGTGATTTTCCTGCGACAATACGTTTAACAGGTGGATAAGAACCATTGGCATTTTTAGTAAAACTAGGGATAATAGTACCATTAGTATCATATAATTGTAATGATGATCCTGTATATGAAATTGCAGTAAATACAGAATTAGATGAAAAGATTGATGATAAATTTATATCATTATCTGAATTTATATTTAAGAAACTAGGGTCTATAGATGATTCAGTTACGATTGAAGGATTAGTAACATCTACGACTATTTGACCAGGAGATTTATATGTTCCTGATACTGGATTTGCAATACTAGGATTTGTTAAAGTAAATGTTAATGTAGACATATAATATAATTATATAATAATTATATTATTATTCACCTAATTTAAATAAACCACCTTTTTGCTTATGAAACATAAAATAATATACCAGACCACCAATTATAGATAATATAATAAATATAATAAATATAATAAATATAATTACAATTATTGGTATATAATTAGGTGGTGGATTAGGTGATGGATATGGTTCAGGTGTATCACTCATATAAAATGCAATTTGAGTAACTTTAGAATAATTTACAGGATTATTTTTAATTTCATTATTATTATCATCATATAATTTCATAATTGGATAAGGTTTAGAATAATTTATAATATATGCATCAAGATTTTCAGTATAGATTAATTGTGTACCAGGTAGATAACATGGATCTTTTATATTAATTAAGGTTGATATACCATTACTCGATTTACCTATTTGACCACAACTAGTAGTATTTAATGGATCTACTGATAAAATATATGGTTGGAGTGGTAATTTATTTGGACGAATTATATCTATAATAGATGGATTTAATATTGTAATTTTTGTAATATTTTTAAGAGTATTAATACTATTAGGATTAATAATATCCAAATAAGATGGAGAAAAAATATAAGATGGAGAAAAAATTGAATCTGGTAAAAATTGGGTAAGGTGTCCATTTAAATATATAACTTGTTGAAAAATATTGGTAGAAATAATATTAATTGGTCTAATATCAGGAGGTATATATTTTTTATTAGGAATTAACCTTACACTGGATATTTCTTGATTAGTGATATTATATATAGTTCCGAAAGTAGAAGAGTTATTTGATGTTTCATCATTTAAAATAGGTATAATATTAGGTATATATTCTTGGTCAAAATAAATTACAATTGAATACCATGTTCCTAATATATTTATTAAATTATTATCTCTAACTCTATCATATAAATTATCATAATAAGAAAATTTAATATTTCCAACAATACTCATATTATATATTTAGATTATTCTTCATCAACGATTGTTTTATCCAAATTTTTCTTATTCTTTAAAATCATTTTAGAAGCATTGTATAAATTTCTTTTTATATTTGGTCTTTGATTTCCTTTGCTTTCATTACTATTCACTTCATCACGTGTAGATTCTAATTTTAATTGTAGTTTAGTATCTACAGTTAAATCTTTTATTAATGTCGAAACATGTTTCTTATCAATCTGCATAATATTTGATAAGATTTCATCCTGGGTTTTACTAATCCAATTATCATTTTGGAAAACTAGTCCCGTAGAACTTCTTAAATTAGATATAAGAAAATTCTGAAATTCAGGATAGTTTTTATTACAATGAATAACTTCTGCTGCAACAATAGGATAAAATGTACCAGATGTGCATATTTTGAGGATGTCTTCTTGGGATAATCTAGAGAGATCTTCTTTTCCTGCGGAGTAGATATTAACTTGAATATTGTTGGTGATATTGTTATTGGTGATATTATTATTAGTGATATTGGTAATATTAGGTTGGTTGTTGAAGAATAGTTCTTTTAATTTAGTCATCATTTCGAGTTCTGTTAATTTTTTTTGTTCTTGGTCTTTTTTATGTTTACAATGACCTTTTAGGTGTTTATTTAAATTAAATTTAGTAGAAAAATCTTTATTACAAAATTCACATATTGTTTCTTTTTTTATTCCGGAAATTTCTGAATTTATTTCTATAGATTTGCATGGAAATATTTTCATATTATGATTTTCTAGATTAGCTTTTCTTGTAAATATTTTATTACATTTATTACAGGTATACATATTTAATTAATTTATTATTATTAAACATAATTAGAATTCTTTAACTATCTTTTTTATTCCAATATATTCCAGAATATTCCAAAATATTCCAGAAATGAACACATATATATTTTTACTGCAAAAATCAATAAAATCTATATTTTACAATATAGAGTACTGCAAAAAAATAAAAAAATATTATTAAAAATAATAACTACTACTTAATTATTCCATAATATTCCATTTTATGGTAAGGGATGGAATAATGACTGTATTTTTGCAGTAATATTCCAAACGTGGAATATTAAGTAATGCCTATTGAAAATGATATAATATATTATCTATATTATATTATATTATATTATATTATATTACTTTTTAACTTACTGAAAATAAAATAAGAAATAGTAATAAGAAATAATAAGAAAGAGAGAGATAAAAAGAAAGAAAGAGATTAGAAAGAGAGATATTCAATTCCAAAAAGACAGAGAGAGAGGTTTTAAGAAAGGGATATAAAAATATTATTTTTTAATGTCTTAAAAATAAAAAAGTTATAAATCAAAAAAGGCCAAAATTTGCACTTCTAGTCGGTTAAATGTGGCACATTTAACAATTTTATATCAATAAAAAATAAAAATTATATTTACAATAATAAATGTCATTGTAAATATTAAATAAAATTTGTGGAATATTATTCAAAATATAATATATTATCTTTATTCAACAATATCTCAAAATCCAAAAAATATCCTAGAAAAATCAAAAATATAATATTTTTATTATAGCATTTTTCCATAATAAAAAAACAGTCAAAAAAAGTCATAAATAAGTATAAGCAAAATTATCTAATAATTTACATAATTTTATATATAATCACATTCAATACCAAAATCAAATTTATTTTAGATTTTCATAATAAGCTAATCTTAATTGTCGTAATTTTTCTTTTTCATCTACAATTATATTATTATTTACTTCTTGGTTTAATGTATTACCAGTAATACCACACATTTTAATCCAATCGTCACTACTAATTCCCCGAAAAGTACCAGAGCATATACTCAAATCTTTTACTGTTTTTTGTCCCATATGAGTTACATATTCACAATTAGTCATTACTATATATTTTTCATAAGGCCCAGTACGTAAACATAATGCATAAAAAGTTGATAGTTCTTTCCAAGTTACAGCTTTACCTCTCTTCTTATATTTACATTGAACCGCTGTAAATAATTCATTGTTCATACATAAAATATCAATTCCCATGTCACGTCTTTTTAAATTTAATTTAAGTAAAATTTCATCAGGGACATTTTGTAATCTCCATACTTGTTCATAATTTTTTACATGCTTTAGATATAGGACACAAAAATCTTCAAAAATATCACCACGAATTTTCTTATTATCACGTTTTCTCATTTCAGTTAAACTATGTGCAGGTTGTGAATACCATTTTTGACATTCTAGAATAAATTCATCAAATAAATTTTTGGGTGATCGTAAGAATACTTGGTGAAGAATTTTTGGTAAATCTTCCATTTTATTGGTATTATTATTAATCTTTATTATTAATAATAATCAATTTTTATATTAAGTAATATAGTATTTTAGGATTTTCATATAACCTCCTAGTTAAATATTGAATTGAATCATCAAAATTACCATAAGGCAAATATTTATAAGTAGGTATACCAGAATCAATAATATTAATAGTTTCTCTATTAATAAATCCATATAATGATGCATGTGCAATAGTAGGATTATTTGTATTTTTTACATGAGTAAGCATTTTATTAATACTATCTTTATTATGTGTACATATAAATGAATGGGTATTTTTACTTTTAAATAAAATATCCATACCATTATTATAAGAATTATCAGTATATTTTATATCAGTAAATAGTAATCCAGATTTATAATCTTGATTATGATACGCACCGCGAACAAGTTTAACACCTAATTTATTAAAATTTTTAACATCACAGTTTAATTCACGTAATGAATCTTTTCTATACATTTGATATGTTTTATAAATGTTAATTTCATCGGTATTATATTTATCAATTAAACTATTTGTAATTTTATTAATTTTACCATAATTATTAACATCTTCTGCATCAATCATAATTTTCTTTTGATTTAGATTTACAAGTGTATTGACTAAGTAATCTATTTTATCTTCTTGAAATCCAAAGGAAGATAATTTTATACCTATATAATCAATCTTGGATATATTACCTATTTTAAGATAATTTAAAATACAAGTATTTATATTTTGGGCAGAATCAGACCCTTCTTTAATATAATCAACAATTGGAAATATATTTTGTTTATGAAAAGAATCTATTTTATTTTTAAGAGATTCGATTGTTTCACCTGCTGTTAAATGGGTAAATAATGGCCTAAAAATATTTTGTTTAATATAAGAATTTATCATTTTTAATTATATACAAATACAAACTAATATTTATGTTACATTTTATTATTAATATTAAATATATTCAATATGGATATATTTAGTAAAATAGATGACGCAGATATTAATAAAGTAGATGTTACAGGATGTCCACCATTAGGATGGGCTGTTTTATTAGGAAATCATACTTTAGTAAAAGAATTATTAGATAGAGGTGCTAATCCGAATGTTAGAATTTTTCCTTATTTATATCAAATGTTTAAACTTGATTGGATATTGGAACCAGCATTAAATATGATAACAAAATTATTACCTCAAAAATTTAGAGATATTATACAAAAAGACAATATTTTGAAAATATTTAAAGTTCTTAAAGAGTATGGGTATATGAATAGTGAAGGGATTCAAATAAAGTATATTGCAAATATTTTACATGAAGTAAATAAGTTTCCATGTTTTACAGTGTCTATGTTAAAAAAATGGAAAACACAAGAGGATTTTAATCGACGTTTATTTTTAACATTTTGGTTTTTTCCAATTATGGCAGATAAAAACAATAAAAAAATTCATGAATTTTACTCATCTAGTAAAATTAATCAAAGATTACGATTTAGAGATTATCGATAAAAACGTAGTTTTAATCTGATAATCTCGTATAGCCATAGGCTGATAACTAACTAAAAATTGATAATTAATAATAATATTATATATCTATATAATATTAATAAAATGCAAAATTGGGATTTCTATTATCATGCTTATATTAAGAGATATTTTTGTTGTTTTCAAACATATAAAAACCGTAGAGTTAATAAAATTTCTAAAATTTATGCTGTTCCGATGAGGTAATAATATTTGAATTAATAATATCTGCTTCAAGAACTTTTAATTTCCAAAAATAAATTTGATCATCTGATTCTGTAGCTTCTTTACACATGTTATTCCATTTATCAAGATCAAGTTTTTTGAAGAATAAACATGCTTTATACTTTAACTCATTAACTTCCATTTCTTTAGAACTAGCAATTGATCTTAATTCAGACTTGGGTATATATGAAATATGCTCTAATTTTTCTTCAGCTATTAGACATCGATTTTTCCAATATGTTATTTGCTCTTCTAATGACATATGTATAAAAGATATGAAAATATAATTTTATATAATTGTATATACTCAATAAAAGATTGAATTAATAAAAATTGAATTAATAAAAATTGAATTAATAAAAATTGAATTAATAAAAATTGAATTTTAAACATTATGGAAACCACTTCTTGAACAAAACATGTACGCGCACGTATAGCTCAGTGGTAGAGCAGTGGTCTTATGAAACACATTTGATGTAGTAGTATGCCAAAGGTCCCGAGTTCAATCCTCGGTATGTGCACAAAGGTTTGATTGCACCTTTCAAAAACAATCATAGGGAGGATGGCCGAGTGGTTAAGGCGACAGGCTTAAGAAGACTTTTTTGATCTTCGGTAATCTGTTGAGAAATCATCGTGGGTTCGATTCCCACTCCTCCCAAATGGACATAAATACCCCGCCTTCACGTTGGTGTGTCTGAACTTCAAGAATATCTTGATGACTGAATAGGGTAAATTCAACGAATTTAATTGTTTTATAATATAACAACCATTCTATAAATCTCAGTATTACCATTTCTCATACAAATAATATCATTTTCTTTAGCACCTAATTTAATAGATAACCAATCATTTATTGAAATATGTGGCATCTTTGTTTTATACACCATATCATAAATTTCTAATATTTCTTTTTTTTCATAATCAGTTAATAATTTGCAGGGTCTAAAGAAAACATCGGGATTTTCAAATGACATTTATATAACTATATATTCTAATTATTTTTATATATTGAATTAAAATTGAATATTTATTTGTAATAATTACAATCTATTATAATATTAGAATTTATCATGTCTACCAAAAATAATGATTTGACTGATTTAATGATTGCATGTATTAATGATAATTATGAACAAGTTGTTTATCAAGTAGAAAAATTAAAATCAGATATTAATAAACAACAGAGTAATCTTCATACTGCATTAATGTATGCAATCTTTAAAAAAAATCTAAAGATTGCTACTTATTTATGTGAAAGTGGGGCAGATAAAGATATTGTAGATGAGATAGATAATACTGCATTGATGCATGCAATTTATAATTGTCCTGAAATTGCAATATATTTAATTACACATGGTGCAAATATATTTAATAAAAATAAATTAAATGAAACTGCGATGCATTTTGCATCAATGCTAGGAGATTTATTCATTGTACAACTTTTATTTGAACATGGATTAGATATAAATAGTAATAATACTAATAAACATTCACCTATTATGTTAGCTACTGGAAATAAACATAATAAACTTGTAAAATATTTTATTGATAATGGTGCTAATATAAATGATGTTGATTCTAATCAGGATAATCTATTACATTTAGCTATTCATAATAACGCATATGATATATTACTTTTATTGTTAATAAATAAAAATAATAAAGTTATAAATAGTAGAAATAATGATAATGAATCACCATTGATGTTTGCACTTAAAAATAATAAAAATGAGTATGCTAAATTATTGTTAAAATATGATGCAGATCCTAATACATGTGATAATGATGGAAATATACCATTAAATTATGTTATACAAAAAAATGATTTTGAAATGTGTAAATTACTGTTAAAATATAAAGCAAATCCAAATGTATATTTTACATGGAATGGTTATTCATCTCCATTATTTCTTGCAATAAAAGATGAAAATCTAGAAATAAAAGAATTATTATTTGATAATGGTGCAAATGATATACTATTTTGTTACATTGTATACGATAATTTTGACTATTTTCAAACATGTGTAAATAAAAATAATATTAATAGATTGAATTCAAATGGTGAAACATTGTTATATTTTGCAGTTAGTAGAAATAAAATAGATTTTATTAATTATTTATTAGAAAATGGTGCTGATCCAAATATTTGTAGTAAAAAAGAACAGAATCAATCACCATTATATCAAGCAGTATTAAATAGAAATTATGAAATATTTAAAAAATTAATTGATTATAATGCAGATTATAATCATAAAATAAGTACCAAAGAATCTATCCGTGGTAAAGCAAGTAGATATTGTTGGAGTTCACAAATTTATTCTGATTTAGAAACATTAAATGCAGTAGAGTGTAATGAGTGGGACTAGAATTCAAACTCAGAATCAGACATCCACCCAGGCTTTCTTTTATTTCTTTGAATCTTTTCCTCCTTAATTTCAACTGGCTTATGGTTTTGGGTGTATAACTGAGATTGAGCACGCATTAAAGTTTCATATTGCAAATTCATTTGTGCAAGTTCCTTTGGAGAGTGCATTGGAATTGGTGACATGTTCGACATATTACACATGGATTTAAGCTCAGACAAAATCTGATTCTTTCTCACATTCTCAGATTCCTCTTCCTCTGCCTTTATCTTATAATACCATCCATACGGACTATCAGGATCAGATTTAGTGGAAACAATCGGAATCTTGATAGAAAGCTGATTAGTATTCATAGTAACCTATGTAAAATTGTATAATTATTATATGGTAATTATTTTTCAATTTTTTATTATTGTAAAATAAAAAATTGTATACTTGTAAAATTTTTTATTATTGTAAAATTTTTTTATTAAATTTGAAATTTTATAATTAAACAAATAACACTATTAATAGTAAATAAATCATAATGAATTCTATAATAGATACTTTATCGTTTGATGATGTTTTAATATCACCTAGATTATCTACTATCGAAAGTAGAAAAACAATAAGTTTACGTACTCAATTAACTAAAAATATTACATTAAATTTACCATTAATTTCATCACCGATGGATACTATTACAGAAGAAAAAATGGCTATTGAAATGGCACTTAATGGTGGTTTAGGAATTATACATAGATATAATACAATTGAACAACAAGTTGATATGGTTAAGAAAGTAAAGAGATATTTATCATTTATTATAACAAATCCCTATACTATTTTAGAAAGTCAAACAGTTGAAGATTTGTTAAGTAAGATAAAAGAAGATAATGTATATAGTTACTTGGTTACTGATGAAACTAATACTCTTAAAGGCATTGTAACAAAGAGAGATTTAAATGCACATATTATTGGAAATAATGATAATAGCATTCAGATTAAAAATATTATGACACCGCAACATAAAATTCATTATATGCATAATGGGCAATTTACCAGACATGATGTTATTAATATGATGAATGAACATAAGATAGAAAAAGTTCCGTTGTTGGACATTAATTATAAAATAGAGGGAATGATTTTATATAAAAATTTGATGGATTATGAGATGAATAAAAATACATATTCACTTGATCCTCAAAATAGATTATTGGTTGGTGCTGCAGTTGGTATTGTAGGTGATTATTATGAACGTGCTACTAAATTAGTTGAAGCAGGTGTAGATATATTATGTATTGATGTTGCTAATGGTTTTAATCAAACTGTTTATAATGTAGTTCAAAAATTAAAAGAATTAAATGTAGATATTATGGTAGGTAATGTATGTAATCCTGATGGATTTGAATTTTTATGTCGTGCAGGAGCGGATTGTATTCGTGTTGGTATAGGTAATGGATCTATTTGTTCTACTAGATTAGTTACTGGTGTTGGATCCGGACAATTTACTGCATTAATGCAATGTCGTGATGTTGCTAGATATTACAATGTAGGAATGATTTCAGATGGTGGTCATTTAGGAAAAGATGGAAATATAGCCAAAGCATTTGTTGTTGGATCAAATGCTATGATTTTAGGAAAGACATTGGCTGCAACAGATGAAACACCTGGAAGAATCATCAATAGAAATAATAGAAGAGTTAAATATTATCGTGGTATGGCATCTGCAATGGCAATGGCATCTAAAGCAGAATTATCTAAACAAGAATATAATGACAATCAAAATCCAGAGGGTGTTGATATGGAAATAGAGATTAAGGGTCCGGTGAAAAGTATTATTAAAAGAATTGAATCAAGTATTAAATCAACTATGAGTTATATTGGTTGTATAAATACTAATACACTAAGAGATATTGAGAATGAAATAGTATATTATAGACAATCTGCAGGTGTGATGTCTGAGACTTCCATTAGAGGTAAAACTTTATAATAAAACAACATTACCGTGAATAATCTTCCGGGGTGTAAATATTGCATTGTAGATTATAGATGAAAATACACCAGTTACAAAACCAGTAATAAATTCAATATTAGATAATCTAGCATAACCAATAAAATCTTGTGGATTATGAGTTGGTGGCATTTTTATATTAATTATAATCCTATTTCTTTAATCTATAATAATTGAAAATTAATTTAATTAATTTATTATCTATTAAATTAATTAAAAATGCATTCATTATGGACTCATCCGATACCATTACAACATTTTGAACAAGAAACATATCCATTTCAATTAACAATAAAAGCATTAAAAAAATTAAATCCTGGTGATACAATTGAATTATTGTGTTTAGATCGTAATATATATGATCTTACTGATCATCATAAAGAAAATAAAATATTTACAGTATCAAAATTTTTTGATAAAGCATATCAAATTAAATATACACATATAAATGGATTAAAAGGTACGATTATATTTGATGATGTTGATACAATAATTCCATTTGAATTTCATTTGGAATGGAAAGAAAATCGATGGTTTCCATTAAAAGATGGATTATTAAAATCAGATGAACATATGCAATTTCCAGAAGAATATGAAAATAGATCATGGGATTCATTTGATAATTTAACTAGAATTGGATGGAGAGGACCTATGATAATGAAAAAATATTATAAATATTTACCAAAAGTATATCGTGTAGATATAGATAAATTATTTGTAGAAATTAATCATATACTAACTGATGAATAATTATAAAATAAAATTGAATTTTATCTCATTTTTTAATCAAATATAATTTTTTTATAAATAAAAAAATTGAATTTTATCTCATTTTTCAATCAAATATAATTTTTTTATAAATAAAAAAATTGAAAAAAAATTATTTTATTATTATGATACAATAAAATAATATAAAGATGGATAATATATCTTTTTCAGTAGCAAGATCTGTCTTGGATGAATTGGGACCACCCCCTGGATTGTATTGTAAAAATATGGAGATTAAAATGAAAATTGAATATGACTTACAATTAGCAAGACAGAGAGTTATTTATTTGGAAAATGAATTGAATACAATTTCCAAATTAATTATTGCAGAACAAACAGTTGTTAATTTGCAAAAAGAAATGTATAAATCATATCAGCCATATGAACCAGTACAAGTAAAAGAAGTACAACAACCAGTTCAACAATCAGTTAAACAACCAGTTAAACAACTAGTTCAATTTCAACCACCAACTGATAAATTTATATTTGCAGTACATGAATTATTTAAGAAAAATGTTTCACTTCAGTTATCAGACATTCCTCATAAGTTACCTGCAAATGTTTTACCTCCAGTTGGTAAAAAGGGGTTATTTACAAAATGGATGGATTTTGTTCCAGGTATTACTAAAAGTACACTAAATGGTGATACAAATCAAAAAATCCAACATATATATATTTCCAATTTACCTCAAGAGAAGAGTAAAAAGAATATATATAATAAAATGTGTTTTCAAAAGAACAGGGGAAAGCCTTGCACAAAATTAAATGACAAAGGTTTGTGTATTTTTTGTAATTAATTTATAAAAATGTATATTATGTTATTTTTTTATTATTATATGCAACTCAAAAAAGAAAATGAACTATTACGATCTAATTTAATCAAAATATTAGAGAATAAAAGTGTTATGGACTTGGATGAATATGAATTATATTTATCATTACAACAATTAAGACCATTAAAAAAGAAAAAGAAAATATATCCTAAATTACCTGAAAGTGAAGAAGAATAATATATAAATTAATAATATTATAATAGTATTATTATTATGAAAGGATATAAAATTGGATTAATTGGGAACAATAAGGTTTTAATTATTTTATATATTCCCCATGATTCATTAACAAATAAAAATAGAACTAATATTATTGATCCAGTACATGCAAAATATAGATGTAATCGTGCATATGTATTAGATATAGTTGATGGAAATTATAATAGTTATAAATTTGCAGCATCAGGATTTTATAGTAAAAAAATATTATATGAAAAAAATAAAATAATCGAATCTGAATTTGATGAAGATATTACAATTGAAAATGGTAAAGGTATTCATTATTTTATAGATCGTGATACTGCATTAAATTATAGAGTTCCAATATTACAACAATATTGGCCAAATTATCCAAATTTATATAGAATTTATTATGGATCTGGTCAACTCCATACAGAGATTAATTATATTACAGATGAAAATAATAGAATATTATATAAAATAATTCAAGAATATTATTCCTTTGGTCAGATTAAATTAGATTATAACTTGGCAATAAATAAATATGATGGATTATTTAGAGAATGGTATGAAAGTGGTATAATGAAAAAACGTTTAACATATGAAAAGAATAAAGTCGTTAGTTATGTAGAACATTGGGATGTTAGAGGTAATAAACATTTTATATATTATGGATTAAATTAATAAACTAATAAATTCACTACTACATTCTTTCATGCATAATGGACACGATATATTATTACTTGATACAAACCATGATTTAATACAATCTAAATGCATTTTATGTTTACAAGGTAATTCAATCCAATTATCACCTTCAACTAGACAAATAGCACAATCATAATCTGGTTTTTTGAAATAATCTTTAATTTTTAATTTACAATAATTATAGATTACTAGCATCTCATTAAAATATGATTCCTTCTGATAAAATTCCATATTTGGAAAATGTTTAATAAAATGATATTCATGTGTATACAAATATAAATGTTGTTTACCAAAATAATTTTCATACACAAATTCATATGAAAATAATTTGTGTATAGATTTTAATTTATTATTAAAGTATAATATTTTATACCTAATGGGAAACATCATATATTGAAGAATTACCAACAATGTAAATTTTGTTAAATAATTAATAATTAGTTGATGATAATATATATGAAAGAGTGATATTATAATTATGTTATCTTTTAGATGAACTAATAATGAAATCCATAATTCATTATTTGACATCTCTTGGCACTTCATGGTCATATTAGTAAAATAATTATTGATCTGGGTTTACACTTTTCATTTTTTTAAGCATAGAAGGTTTAGCAAGATTTGCGGTGTACTTAAGGTATTTAGAATTTTTTGGATATTTATGTTTGATTTCATCAGGAAGATCCTTAAAAAGGTTCATTAGTTCTTCACCAGTATATTTTGTCTTGATTGGAGGATTAGAGTTCATTTTTTATATTAATTATATTTATTATTATAATAATTATAATTTTCAACTTTTTACTAATTATATTATATAGATGAATAATTTATATTTTGCAAGTTTATGTATATTAATATTATATATCTACTCAGGATATCAAAAAATATTTGATGTAAAAAAAACTGCAGAATCTCTTCATAATAAATTTACATTATTTGAAATACCAATAAATATATGTGTTCTTGGAATCATTATGGTAATTATATTAGAAATAGTAGGATCATATGTAATATTATATTCAACATATACTGATACATATAAAAAAGAAGCATATAATGTTGTTTTAGCATTTATAATATTTAATATTGTAGTAACATTAATTTACCATAATCCATTTGAAAAGAAAGAATTTTCAAACTCTTTAAAGAATTTATCAATAACAGGTGGATTTATTTTATTATTAAATCAATTGAAACAAAATTGAAATTTTATAATATTATTGGAATATAATATTATAATATTAAAAATGGATTATCATAAAACTATTGTAGCAGATGATGAAAGAAAAATAACACGAGAAATTGAGATGCAAGAAATATCTGCAAAATATGGATTTTCACCAAAAATTATAAAGTCAACTATTCAGCATGCTCATCTTAATAATAAATATATTGGTGTTATTAAGATGGAACGTTTGGATGAAATGTGTTTAGCTGATATGTATGGCGATAATCCATCAAAAATACCTAAAATAATTTGGGATCAAATTCGAATTATATTAAGAATTTTATATGATGAAGAAGGTATTGAATATATTGATATTACTGGATATAATTTTATTGAGAAAAAAGGTAAGGTATATATTATTGATTTTGGTGATGCAATATATAGTAAGAGAGGAGTTGAAATGAATTGGTTTTTGAGTTATTTTTTGAGTGGTCATAATGGGTGGAATCCTGATTTTAAATAAATTTAAAATCACTCATCACTCCTTCGGAGTGCAACCCAGACTTTCAATGAAAGTCTGGGCACCCTCATTAACTACGTTAAATCGGAAATCCTGATTTTAAATAAATTTAAAATCACTCATCACTCCTTCGGAGTGCAACCCAGACTTTCAATGAAATCTTTAAAATTTTTTTATATAAATTAATAAAAATTGAATAATTAAACAATAAATAATATAATATTATACTATTAATATTAATGGCTGTAAATACTGAGTACGAAGAATTAATGAATGATGCAATCCATAAATTTAATACAGTAACATTAATAGAAGAATTACAAAAATTAACAATCGAATTTTTAAAAGGTAAAATGTGTTGTACTAATTATCATTATGGTCCGTTATCTAAAGAATCTAAAAAGATTAAAAATGAATTAATTAAAATGAATGAATTAGGATTTATTACAACTTGTAGTCAACCAGGTGAATTAGAAACTAATAGTAAACAACGAGGTTATGTATGTGGAATAATTCATAAAGAAAAATATGAAGAATTTATTACTAATATGTATGATATTAGTTCTGACATTTATATTAGACATACAAATGATTATAAATTAATTGAATCATTAAATAGAATTGGAACATATCCTATATGGTATTGGATAAGTGAAAAATATAATATAAATTTTACACACGTTATTGATACATCAAATTCATTTGAAGACTTTCAAGATACATATATTTATCAGGATTTAGTCGATAATTATTATGAAATTGAAGTTATTGATCTTGTATGGGGTCGAGAAAATTATATTCATAAAAATATAATTAGAGCGTTAGAATAGAATATTGAAAAATATTTATTTTATTTATAAAAAGATAACTTTATAAATAATAAAATGACTACAGGTTTAGTTAAATACCAACAACAATACATAGATATTAATAAGGTTGATGAAACACTATTAGGTCAAACAATAATTGTAAATGGTTGGGTTCGTAACAAAAGAATTCAAGCTAATTTAGCTTTTGTTGAAATATTTGACGGATCAACATCTAAAACAATTCAAGTAATTACAGAAGATAAAGAACTAATAGAAAAATTAAATACATTATCAGTTGGATCATCTATTTCTGTAATGGGAACAGTTGTAACAAGTCCTAATTCTAATCTTGAACTAAAATTAGTTGGTATAGATTATATGGGTTTAGTTGATGATCCTTTAACCTACATATTAAATGCCAAGAAAATGAGTTTAGAAATTCTTCGTGATCATCAAGATGTACGAGTTAAAACCAGAACCTTTAATTCAGTATTTAGAATTCGTGCAGGATTATCTAAAGCTACACATGATTTTTTTCATATGTTAGGTGCACATCATTTAAATCCAAATATTATTACTACAAGTGATTGTGAAGGTGCAGGAGAAGTGTTTACAATTACAAATATGTTAGATAAAACAAATACCTTACCAGTAGTAGAAAAGACCAATCAAATAGATTATAAAAAAGATTTTTTTGAGAAACATGCATTTTTAACAGTATCATCTCAATTACAATTAGAATTATTATGTTCAGGATTATCAAAAGTATGGACATCTAACAAGTCTTTTCGAAGTGAAAAATCAAAAACAAATAGACATCTTGCAGAATTTGAACACATTGAATGGGAATTTGCATGGATAGGATTATCTGATTTAATGGATATATCTGAACATTATACACAATATTGTTTTCAATATGTTCTTGATAATCATGCTGATGATTTGGAAGAGTTAAATAAATTTACAAGTAAAGGTGTTATTGATAAATTAAAATCATTTTGTTCTAAACCATATCATAGAATATCTTATGATGATGCAATTAAAATTTTAATAGACAATCAAGAAAAAATATCTAATATTCCTAAATGGGGAGATGATTTAGGATCTGAATGTGAAAAATATCTTGCAGAAGTTATATTTAAGCATCCAGTATTTGTGTATAATTATCCTAAAGAGTTAAAATCATTTTATATGAAACAAAATCCAGATGGTAGAACAGTTCAAGGATGTGATTTATTAGTACCTGGATTAGGTGAATTAATTGGATCATCTGTAAGGGAACATGATTATGGTAAATTAAATAAGATTGTAGAGGAAAGAAAAATGGATATTTCACCATTAAAATGGTATATGGATTTAAGAAAAAATGGATCAACACCAACGGCAGGTGCAGGATTAGGATTTGATAGATTAGTGAGAATTTGTACCGGTATTGAAAATATTCGTGATGTTGTATGTTTTCCTGTTGCATATCAAGAGTGTAAGTTTTAATAAAAATTGAAAAAATAATTTTTTAATTATAATAATAAAATTATAATTAAATTAGAGCAAATATGGAAGATAAAATCAAATATATCGAGGAGCAAACAACTAAACAAATTAGTGAACTCAATGAGATTATACTTGCAAAACAAGATAATCAACATAAAATTAATATGATATTACTCAAAGAACGTGATACATTGTATGGAAAAACACAAAATTTACATGAAAGACTCTTTCTTCAAGAGAAGATGATGAATCAACAAATTCAAATAAACAGAGAATTTAGTAATAGAATTAACGAACTTATTGCTAAAAATGAAAAAACTAGTTCCAGTAGTTCCAGTAGTTCTAGTAGTTCTAGTAGTCTACCAAAACAAGGAATTAAGCGTCGAATTGAATCTACAGGTAATCTTATTACCGATAGATTAGCAGATGGTGTTAGGAAAGCATCAGAATGGTCACCATCCAAGTCAAAATATATAAATATTACTGGATGTGATGGTAATTGGTTATGGCAATCTACAATTTTTAAGGATGTACAGATAAAGAAATTTAATACTAAAGGAGAAGCAGAAGAATTTTATGAAAATTTTATAAAGAAGAAGGGTATTGATCCTATCCATATTACTAGACGTGGTTATATTGATGAATAATCAAGTGAATATTTTTTTATTTTGGGTGGTTTAAATTATAAATATAAATATCAAAATAAATTAAAATATATATGTCAGCATTTGTAAAATTTT
>Ga0209829_10001764_pt1 | contig 17099 bp, 15 predicted proteins | sample C_140205_EF_Meta_FD_187311 | JGI IMG/M metagenome (GOLD analysis project Ga0209829, IMG submission 187311) | Freshwater microbial communities from Lake Croche, Canada to study carbon cycling - C_140205_EF_MetaG (SPAdes) (version 2) | ecosystem: Environmental > Aquatic > Freshwater > Lake...
AACATTAAAGATAAGGTAATTATAAAACAGAAAACGAATATTTTATGGGAATTAAGCCAATATAAAGCTAAAAGGGAGATTCAAAAAAAAGTCCCATTCCTACAATTAGGATGGGACTTTATATCAATTAAGTTTACTAAAAACCTTTGTTTAGAATCTTTTTTCTTTGATACGTGCACTCTTACCGCTTCTATCGCGTAAGTAATACAATTTAGCACGACGTACTTTACCAGACTTATTCAACAAAATACCATCGATATTAGGTGATAAGAAAGGGAATAAACGTTCAACACCAACACCATCAGAAATTTTACGTACTGTAAAAGAGGCTGTAGCGCCTGTTCCTTGTGTTTTGATAACGTCTCCACGGAAACTTTGAATACGCTCTTTACCACCCTCTACAATCTTGTAGTTTACGGTAATATTATCACCAGCTTTGAAGGCTGGATAGTCTTTTTTTGCGGTCAACTGCTCGTGTACAAATTTTACTGCTTCGCTCATAATACATTGTTTTTGCGGACGGCAAAGGTAGGAGAACCCACCTTATAATCCAAATTATTTGATAAAATTAAATGTCCCCTTATCTGGCTATGTTCACAGCCCTTTTTTCACGTATTACGGTTACTTTAATTTGACCAGGGTAGGTCATTTCTGTCTGAATTTTCTGTGCAATATCAAAGCTCAATTGGTCTGAAGTTTGATCGGTCACTTTTTCTGCCTCTACAATCACCCTTAATTCACGACCGGCTTGAATGGCATAGGCCTTTTCCACCCCTTGGTAATTCATCGCTAAATTTTCTAAGTCCTTGATTCTCTGAATGTATTGTTGCATAATTTCTCTTCTAGCACCTGGTCTTGCACCACTAATGGCGTCACAAGCTTGGATAATAGGAGAAATGACATATTGCATTTCCATTTCATCATGGTGGGCCCCAATAGCATTCACTACCGCTGGGTTTTCACCGTATTTTTCGGCCAATTTAGCCCCTAATAAGGCGTGGCTTAATTCTGTTTCCTCGTCTGGAACTTTACCTATATCATGCAACAAACCAGCTCTTTTAGCCAATTTTGGATTAATTCCTAATTCAGCAGCCATGATGCCACAAAGATTAGCCGTTTCTCTACTATGCATCAATAAATTTTGACCATAAGAACTACGGAATCTCATTTTACCAATGATACGAATCAACTCTTTATGTAAACCATGGATACCTAATTCAATCACTGTTCTTTCTCCAATCTCTGCAATTTGTTCCTCCAATTGACGACGTGTTTTTTCTACCACTTCTTCAATACGAGCAGGATGAATTCTTCCGTCTGCCACCAAACGTTGTAAACTTAAACGTGCAATCTCACGACGCAGTGGGTCGAAAGAAGAAAGTAAAATAGCTTCTGGCGTATCATCCACAATTAAATCTACTCCTGTAGCTGCTTCAATGGCACGAATATTACGTCCTTCTCTACCAATAATTTGTCCCTTCATTTCATCGGACTCTAAATTAAATACAGTCACTGTATTTTCAATAGCTACTTCCGCAGCTGTGCGTTGAATAGATTGGATGATTATTTTTTTCGCTTCCTTATTGGCTTTTTGTTTTGCGTCTTCAATAATCTCTTGTTGCAAAACAAGTGCTTGGGTATGGGCTTCGCTTTTCAAGCTTTCAATTAATTGTTGCTTAGCATCTTCTGCACTTAAATTGGCTATTTTTTCTAAGCGACGAATATGTTCCTCTTGATGCTTCTCTAATTCCGAGCGCTTTACATTCACTAAATCAATTTCTCGATTTAATTTTTCTTTAATGACGTCATTATCTTTTACCTGCTTATCAATAGAAGCTTCTTTTTGATTAATGGTAATCTCTTTTTGTTTAATTCTATTTTCAGCTTCGCCAATTTTTTTGTTTTTCTCTAATAAATCACGATCGTACTCAGATTTTAATTGCACAAAACGTTCCTTAGCTTCTAATTGCTTTTCCTTTTTAATGGTCTCCGCTCTAAGTTCTGTTTCTTTTAAAATATTGGCAGCTTGTGCCTCGGCATATTCAATTTGCTTTTTGGTATTACGGGCAAATACCAGTTTGCCTATAATTAAGCCCCCCACCAAGGAACTCGCTCCTATGATGGCTAATAATATTGTTTGGTCCATTGTTTAAATCTTGTTGTTTAAAAAAAATCATACTCCCCTTTTTCGTTGGTAATGAGGTTACTACATTAATCCTATTATTTATCAATCGTTTTAGTCACTTATAGCAAGCTTCGTTTTCCTATCTACTACAAGATGACGTATTAAGATTATTCATAATGCGTCAAAGGTTCCGAAACGAAGATAATCAATTAATGGAAAGAATAGACCTAGGCGGTTTATATTATGTGGCAGAAAGTGCCTTTTCGATGGCCCCAGTGAACCCATCGATTTGATTTTGAATAGATTCTAGCTCATATAAGTTCTGCCCCGTTTGCTGTTGCTCGGTGGTGAACCACAATAAAACCATAGAAATATAGTCCTGCATATCCTTGCCAGCATAGGCATTTTTAAACTCCACCATTTTCTGATTGATCAAATGAGCCGTTTTACGAACCGCTTCTTCATCCTTTGGAGCAATTTTTACCCTATAGGAGCGGTCTGCAATGGTAATATTAACGGGTATTAAATCTTGATTTTCTGGCATGGCTTAAGGATTCAAATTTTTAATACTAGCATCTATCTCTTTAATGTACTGGTCAATTTTTTTAATCAGTTTGTCCTTTTCGGCAGGATCCATATTGGGTTTGTTCACCATTGAAGCTGCCCATTGGGTTTGTTGGTCCTTTAATTGTTGCTCAACTAAATCTGTCGCTTCTTTTTGATGATTCAAAGAATTTTTCAACTGCTGATTCTCTTTTTCCAATTGCGCAAAACGCTTCAACAGCAGTTGTAGCTTTTCTTGCAAGGATAGTATTGAATCGTTCAGGTTGGCCATTAAGAATAAATGTTACTTGAAATTAGTTATTTTCTTATTTCTGCTTGAATATTTTTTTCAAATTGTTTTATCAACAATTGCATCATACCATCAATCTCCACATCGGTTAATGTTTTATCAGCAGCATTAAATACAAAATTAATAGCCACCGATTTTTTTTCATGTCCCAACTTATCACTTTCAAAAATATCAAACACTCTAGACTCTTTTAATGCTGTTAATTTTGCAGCTTGGATACTAGATTCAATAGCTTCATAAATAGTAGCCTGTGGCACTACCAAAGCCAAGTCTCTTTCAATAGATGGATATTTAGAAACCTCCTGATACACTACTTGTTTATTTTGATAACTATTAAACAATAGCATCAAATCAAAATAAATATATAGGACCGGTTGTTTGATACCAAATGCATTTAATTTTTTGGAAGGAACCACTTGTAATTGGCCTATCATTTTTTTCTCCACCACCAATTCTATCATAGTAGCCGAACTTGTTTTCCAAGTATAATTAGTAATGCCCAATAGTTCAAAAATAGCTTGCACGATGCCTTTAGCTACAAAAAAATCTTGCTCCACCCCTTTGGTTCTCCAGCCATCTTGAGATTGTTTACCAGAAATATAGATGGCCAATTGCTCTGATTCATAATAACTGCCCTTGCTAGATTTTCCGTACACTTTACCCAATTCAAAAAAGGAAATCGAATTGTTTTTTCTGTTTAAATTATAAGCAATGGTTTCTAATCCTGTCTCCAACATAGAGGGACGCATCACATCCAAATCTACCGTTAAATTATTCAACATCTTAACCGATCCTGCTAATACCTCTTCCGAAAAATAAGCACTATTGGTAATGGAGTTGGTAATGATTTCTGTAAAACCTCTACCCACTAAATAGTTGGCTATTTTTTCTTTAAACTTTTCTTTCTTTTCCAATGGATCTATTGAAGGGCTAATGGAAATAGTGGTAGGAATAGCAATATTATCCAATCCATCGATGCGTAAAATTTCTTCAACAATATCGGCAGGCAAACTAATATCTGGTTTATGGTAAGGCACGGCTAGCTCAATGCCCGCTTCGGTTTCATGTAGCAATTCAAATCCCAAGCTGGTTAAAATAGTTTTTACTGCTGCTGCCGGATAGGCCTTCCCGCTTAGTTTTTTTAAATAAGCATAAGTTAATTGCACTTTTGTTTTTGGAGCAGGATGCGGATACAAATCTACCACTTCGCTACAAGCACCTCCTGCTATTTCTTGAATCATTTGCGCAGCCAATTCTAATACATCAACAGTGCCTGTAATGTCTACCCCTTTTTCAAATCGAGTAGCTGCATCGGTTCTCAAACCATGATGCACCGATGTTTTACGAATATGTACATTTTCGAACCAAGCACTTTCTAAAAAAATATTTTTTGTAGCATTGCTTACGCCGCTTTTCAATCCCCCAAATACACCCGCAATACACATTGGTTTTTCACTATCACTAATCATAACATCATTTGCAGTGAGGGCACGTTCCGTTCCATCCAAAGTAACAAACTTGGTTCCTGCTGCATATTTTTTTACCACCACTTTTTGATCTTTGATTTGATCGGCATCAAAAGCATGCAATGGCTGTCCGGTAGTATGTAAAATATAATTCGTGATATCTACAATGTTATTAATAGACCGAACACCAATGGATTGTAAATTATTTTTTAACCAGGAAGGCGATTCTTTTACAGTTACCCCTTCTATATTCATGCCGCTATATCTTCCGCAACCTTTTTCATCTTCTATGATTACCTTAAACGGTTTTACTGAATTATTTTTAGTAGCTTTTTTGGTAAAAGGGCTAATGGCTTTTACCACCGCTTCATGATAAGACAAATAAGCACAAACATCTTTGGCCACTCCATAATGACTCATCGCATCCATTCTGTTAGGTGTTAACCCTATTTCATAAATCCAATCTTGATGATATTCAAATACTGCAGAAACCAAATCGCCTGCTTTCCATTTGGGATCTAAAACAATAATGCCTGCATGGTCTTCGCTAATTCCTATTTCATCTTCGGCACAAATCATGCCCTCACTCTCCTCTCCTCTTATTTTAGCCAATTTCATAGTGATAGAGGCTGCTCCTTTTGGGTAAATGGTGGTGCCTACTGATGCCACTACCACTTTTTGACCCACCGCTACATTGCTTGCTCCACATACGATATTTAAAGAGCGCTCTTTTCCCACAGCTACTTTTGTCAATTTTAATTTGTCTGCATTAGGATGAGGAATTACTTCCAACACTTCGCCCACTAGCAATCCAGCCAACCCGCCTTTAAAGTTTTCATAGTTTTCCAAGGACTCTACTTCTAATCCAATGGAAGTAAGTATAGTGGATAACTGCTCAGGGGTGAGCTTTTGAGGTAAATAAGTACTCAGCCAGCGATAACTAATCGTCATATAGGATCTTTATGGTATGGCTTCAAAAATACAAATTTTTAAGTGCTTTTAAGTAAAAAATAGAAGTGAATAACTGCAAATACAAGGTGTAAAACCGGTGAACAACCCTCCTCTTTTGTGTATTTCCGGTGTAAATAGCCTGTGCATAAGCAACTTGCAAAACTAAATTTCATGAAGTCCCAATTTGGGTTGATTTTCGCAGTAGAAAATAGTTGATTCATTATGGCCCTCCCCAATATAAATACCAATAGAACTAAAAAGAAAAGTACATCTGTAGACATTAGTTCGATGATGTATGGAAAAATTCCACCACAAGCCAGAGAATTAGAAGAAGCAGTTTTAGGGGCCATTTTATTAGACAAAAGTGCTTTTGATACTGTTACAGAGATATTAAAGCCAGAATGTTTTTATGTAGAAGCCCATCAAATGATTTTTGAAGCAATGCAAAGTTTGCAACAAAAAAATATGCCCATTGATATGCTCACCATGGTAGAAGAATTAAAAACACGGGAGCAACTTGATATTATTGGTGGTGCTTATTATATTTCAAAACTAACCAACGTAGTGGTATCTACTGCTAACATTGAAGCACATGGTAGAATTGTATTGCAAAAATTTATTCAAAGAGAATTAATAAGAATCAGCGGCGAAGTTATTGCCAACGCTTATGAAGACAGCACCGATGTATTTGATTTATTAGATGATAGTGAAACTAAAATGTTCAATATCACGAATAATTATTTGAAGAAAAATTTCGTAGACATTGGAGATGCTTTAGCCCATGCCGTTACCAGAATTGATTTATTAAGAACACAGAAAGATGAAATTTCTGGAGTACCTAGTGGATTCACTTCCTTGGATAGAATTACTTACGGATGGCAACCCACCGATTTAATTATTTTAGCAGCAAGACCTTCCGTGGGTAAAACCGCGTTTGCTTTAAACTTAGCCCGCAATGCGGCTTTGCATCCTACCAAACCACAAGCAGTTGGCTTTTTTAGTTTAGAGATGAGCGCCTCCCAATTGGTGCAACGTATTTTAAGTGCGGAGAGTGAAATTAAAATGGAAAAAATTTCCAGAGGAAAATTAGAAGATTACGAATACCAACAATTGCATAGTAAGGGTATAAAAAAATTAGAACAAGCCCCTATTTATATTGACGATACCGCTGCCTTAAATATTTTTGAATTTAGAGCCAAGGCAAGAAGACTAGTGAATAAGCATCAGGTGAAAATAATTATTATTGACTACTTACAATTAATGAGTGGCTCCGGTGATAGAAATTCAAATCGTGAGCAAGAGATTAGTAATATTTCAAGAAGTTTAAAAGCATTGGCTAAGGAATTAAATATTCCCATTATTGCTTTGTCTCAATTAAGTCGTGCGGTGGAAACAAGAAAAGAAAGTAAGATGCCTCAATTGAGTGACTTACGTGAGTCGGGTGCCATTGAGCAAGATGCCGATATGGTAATGTTTATTTACCGTCCAGAGTATTACGAAGTAATGAGTAATGAAATGGGTGAAAGCACCCAAGGTGAAACACATATCAGAATAGCGAAGCATAGAAATGGTCGTTTAGACTTGATTAAATTAAGAGCCAATTTAGACATTCAACGTTTCGAAGAATGGGAAGGCGATAGCGGTATTCCTGGACTAGGTAATAATTACAAGCCTATTCAAGCTGGCGCCAACAATGGCGGTACAGGTGATGGAGGACGCTTCTTTATTCAAGGCAGCAAAATGAATGGCGGTGAATTTGACGAAGGCATCAACGACGATCAGCCTTTTTAAAATACAATCAACATGCCTGTCCCTTATTTCTACGAACCTCATTTACTATCAGGCAATACCAGTTTTACATTGAGTGAAATGAGTAGCAAGCATTGCGTTCAAGTATTAAGAATGCAAGAAGGCGACCGAATTGATTTAACCAATGGTCAAGGTTATTTATTTGAAGCAAGTATTACAGCGCCCCATAAAAAAAATACCCTGGTTACTATTTTAGCAGAGAAAAAATTTTCTGCTCCATCGCAAAGCTTAACCTTAGGCATTGCTCTACTAAAAAATGCAACTCGATTGGAATGGTTGATTGAAAAAGCTACAGAAATGGGTGTAACAGCAATTGTTCCCATGATTTGTGAGCATACCCTATTTGAAAAATTTAAATTGGACCGCATGCAAAATATTGTGCAGTCGGCCATGATACAAAGTCAACAAACTTGGCTTCCCCAATTGAGCGCTCCCCTCCGCTTCAAAGATGTCATAGCCCAACAAAAAAACGCACAAAAACTAATAGCCCATTGTGCGCCAGGCGATAAAATGGATATTAAAAAAGTGAAAGCAGCACAGGATTGCCTTTTATTGATAGGCCCTGAAGGTGATTTTAGTAAGCCCGAAATTGAATTGGCCCTTCAAAATGGTTGCCAAGCCATTCATTTAGGCCCTACTCGGCTCAGAACAGAAACAGCTGGCTTATTTGCACTAAGTGTATTAAAAAATTTCTAATTTCAAGCAATGAAAATTGTTGAAGTCGACACGCATTTACTCGAACATTCTTTTGTAGCCATCAATGCCCAATTAAATAAAGGCAACCCTAATTATATTAGACCATTGAATAAAGAAGTGGCGGAAGTTTTTGACCCAACAAAAAATAAATTATTCCAACAAGGCAATGCTAAAAGATGGTTGGTACAAAATGAAAAAGGTGAAACCATCGGACGCATCGCTGCCTTTTATTATTCGAGTTATAAAAACAAGGGCACTGAATATCCAGTGGGCTGTGTAGGGTTTTTTGATTGCATCAATGATTTTGCTACAGCTAAACTACTCCTTGACACCGCTAAAGCATGGCTCTCAGCAAATGGAATGCAGGCCATGGATGGACCCATTAATTTTGGCGACCGCGACAAATGGTGGGGACTCATGGTGAAAGGATTTGAGGAAGAACCTATGTATGGCATGTCCTATAACCCTCCCTATTATGAATCATTGCTTACACAATATGGTTTTGAAAACTTCTACAATCAATATTATTACAAGCTCAACATTGAAGATGGATTACCGCCTAAATTTGAAGAGCGCTATAAAAAATTCAAAGCCAAGTCCGATTATAGGGCCCTTCACTTAGATAAAAATAATTTGCAAAAATTTGCACAAGATTTTGTAACTATTTACAATAGCGCCTGGGCACAACATGGAGAAGCCAAAGCCATTACCTATGAGCAGATCATAAAACTATTTAATTCCCTAAAAGCCGTGATGGATGAAAAAGTAATTTGGTTTGCTTATTATAAAGAAGAACCCATTGCCATGTTTATTAATATTCCAGACGTCAATCAATATTTTAAATATTTCAATGGGCAACTTGGACTTTGGCAAAAATTACGTTTGTTGTGGATGAAATGGAATAAAACCAATACTAAATTAACTGGTTTAGCTTTTGGTGTCGTACCCAAATACCAAGCCTTGGGGGTGGACAGTTTTTTAATTTATTCCTGCGATTTATGGTTACACGAATCCAATATTTACAAAGAATATGAAATGGGTTGGGCCGCCGACTGGAATCCAAAAATGGTGAATATTTATAAAAGCTTAGGGGCTGCTCCTAGCAGACAAATGGTCACTTATAGGCATATTTTTAATACGAGCCTCACCCCTTTTGAAAGGCACCCTATGATGGATTACAGCGTAAAAGAGTAAGTCCAAATAGCTATTTATAAATAGGGGATAAGATTTAATTAGGGGAGCCTAACTTTTGATTTTGAATGTGTATATTGCGCGTCAAGTATGGAAAATTTTGTTGTTTCAGCTAGAAAATATAGGCCCCAAAACTTTAATACAGTGGTGGGACAGTCGCATATTACGACCACTTTAAAGAATGCCATTTTAAACAATCATTTAGCACATGCTTTTTTGTTTTGTGGACCTAGAGGGGTGGGCAAAACCACTTGTGCAAGAATTCTTGCAAAGACTATCAATTGCACCCATGTCACTAAAGAAGGAGAAGCATGCAATACCTGTGAAAGTTGTGTTTCTTTTGAGAAAGGTGGCAGTTTAAATATTCATGAATTAGATGCAGCTAGTAATAATTCGGTAGATGATATTAGAACCCTTGTTGAACAAGTTCGATTTGCGCCACAAGCTGGTAAATACAAAGTTTATATAGTAGATGAGGTACACATGTTAAGCACAAGTGCTTTTAATGCATTCTTAAAAACTTTGGAAGAACCTCCTCCATACGCAATTTTTATTTTAGCTACTACCGAAAAGCATAAGATATTACCTACCATATTAAGTAGGTGTCAAATTTTTGATTTTAGACGTATTAATTCCAATGATACTGTTGCACATTTAGAAGAAATCATTGGCAAAGAGCATATCAAAGCAGAAAAAAATGCATTGCAATTAATCGCTCAAAAAAGCGAAGGCTGTATGCGTGATGCACTAAGTATCTTAGATAAAATAGTTAGTTTTTCAAACGGAGCATTAACCTACGCCAATACTTTAGAGCATTTAAATATTTTAGACGAGGCTTACTTTTTTAAATTATTAGATTATTTAGTCAAGCAGGATTTGACCAATGCCATGTTGCTGTACGATGAAATTAACCAAAAAGGATTTGAAGGAGATATGGTCTTATACGGATTGGCTAGTTTTATTAGAAATTTATTGGTTTGTAAGGATGCCGCTAGTGCAAAATTATTAGAATCCATTGAAGGCTGGAGAGAACAATACGTCAATACTGCGGCCGATATAAGTACCCCTTATTTGGTAAGTGCCTTGAATTTATTAAACGAAGCAGAGATTCAATTTAAAATGGCGCGCAATAAAAGACTGCATGTAGAAATGGCCATTATCAAACTAAATTTTTTACAACAAGCCATTGAGTTGAGTATGGAAGACAACCAACTAGTAAAAAAAAAACTAATTGAGAGCCACTACCCCATTCGCCTTAAAAAAATAGTTCCATTAAGTAATATAGTAGTTAACCAAGAGGCTAAATTAATTATCGAAACTGCCCCTGAAACAAAAAATAAGAGCAAAGAAACGAATACCGCTGTAGCTAAGCTTAGTCAAGAGACTGCTATGGAAGTTCCTATGGAGGTTCCAATTAAATCTGCAATAGTTGCAAGTACAAAGGCCACAAGCACCAATTCCAACGAGGGCAATAAGAAAAATTTATTAGCTGTTTTACAAAAAAAGTACGGTGAAAAATACGAGATAGAAGAAGTAATTGAATCCCTTCCATTAAGTATGGAACTATTAAGAAAATGCTGGGATGACTACACACAGTATTTAGAAACCTCATTAAAACATTCCGCGGCAGGCACTTTTAAATTTGCCGTTTTAACCATTGAAGACGAAACCCATTTCACCATAACAGTACCGGCTTTAACTGCTCAAAAATTTGTCGAACAAGAACGCATGAATTTATTAGAAAAAGTTTGGGATAGTTTTCACAATCGTGCCATTCAATTTAATATTCTAGTAGCGGTAGGCGAAAAAGAAGATGTGCCATTGCATTTAAGTTTAAACAGCAAACAAAAATACGAACGCATGGCGGCGCAATATCCTCTAATAGCCGAACTAAAAACAAAGCTAAACTTGGAAGTTTATTTTTAAAGCTTGGCCTTTTTGTACCCTTTTGCATTAAAGTATTGAGATATTTTCTGACGATGATCTCCTTGAATGATTATTTCACCATCTTTTACAGAGCCTCCTGTACCGCAATGATTTTTTAATGCCTTGCCTAACACATTTATGGCTTCTTCAGTTCCTACAAATCCAACAACCACAGTGACCGTTTTTCCTGCACGTTGTTTTGTTTCTAAAAGAATTTTTAAAGGCTGCTCTTCGGGCAAAAGGGTTTCTACTTCATTCATCTCCGAAGGGGGAAGATAATTTGGATCGGTACTATACACCAATGGAGAACTACTTGTATTTTTTTTCTTACTCATTGTTTTCTAAAAATAGAATAAAACGCATTATTAAAAAAATATTGTGCTAACTAACTCTAACGCTAACAATGCGAAGTCCTTTTTTTGTTTCTTGTAATAGAAGGGTGAGATTGTATTTATTGGTGCCGGACAAAAGCTTACCTGTGATGTATACTGTATTGCCTACTTTACGCTCTGCATTTTTATCAAACCCTACAATACTTTTATTATTAAAAAAAAGTTGCAGTTGCTGATTGGCTTCCTGCGGTTGACTTGTTTTTTGATTGATTTGGTCTAAAATGGTCATTTCTACTTCCGTATCCCAAAAAATTAGCAGGTTCGAAAAATTAGCTGTTTGTATATTTTGGGTGATCTGCTCTGTCTCCTTTTGTGCAAATAAAGATGTATTTGAAATTAAAAAACTCAGGATCAACAGTATTTTGCGAATAGGGCTCATTTTTTTAGTATTATAACCGCTTAAAGTTTGTAGTCTGCTTAGTATTTTGAAACTTTGTGGTACCAATTAATAAAAAACAAAGTTACAGCTAAAATTAGGTAAGAAAATGTCAAAAAAAGTAATATTAGTAATCATGGATGGATGGGGTTTGGGCTTGGTGCCTAAGGCCGATGCCATTCAACAGGCCAATGTCCCTTTTGTTCATAGTTTATATAAACAATATCCTAACTCCACCTTAGTCACTTGCGGAGAAGCCGTTGGTTTGCCTGAGGGGCAAATGGGCAATAGCGAAGTAGGTCATTTGAATTTAGGCGCAGGCAGAATTGTCTATCAAGAATTGCAAAGAATTAATGTGGCAGTTAAAGATGGTGAATTAGCTGGTAATAAGACATTATTAGCAAGCATTCAATACGCTAAACAAAATAACAAGACTTTGCATTTATTAGGTTTAGTGAGTGACGGAGGTGTTCATGCACACACTTCACATTTAAAAGCCCTTTGCGACATTTGTAAAAAAGAAGGTTTAACAAAAGTATTTATTCATGCTTTTACCGATGGTAGAGACACCGATCCAAAAAGCGGTTTGGGCTTTGTTGAAAATGTCGAAAAATATTTAGCTGATTCCGTAGGAAAAATTGCCTCTGTAAGTGGAAGGTACTATGCTATGGATAGAGATAAAAGATGGGAAAGAGTAAAATTTGCATATGATGCCTTAGTGAAAGGAATTGGCCCTACTGCCAGTTCAGCCACTGCAGCTATTGAAGAGAATTACGCCAATGCAATAACAGATGAATTTATAAAGCCTACTATTATTCTTGAAAACGGGAATCCTATTGCGACTATTGAAGAAGGAGATGCAGTGTTGTGTTATAATTTTAGAACTGATCGTTGCAGAGAAATTACAGAGGTATTAACACAAAAAGATTTTCCCGAATTGGAGATGAATAAATTAAAACTTCATTATACTACAATGACCAAGTATGATGAAACTTTTAAAAACGTGCATATCATTTTCGAAAATGACAACCTAGTCAATACATTAGGTGATGTGCTGGCGCAAAATAATAAAAAACAAATTCGTATAGCGGAAACTGAGAAATATCCGCATGTTACTTTCTTTTTTAGTGGAGGAAGAGAACAACCTTTTGAAGGTGAAACTAGAATTATGGCCCCTTCACCAAAAGTAGCCACCTATGATTTGCAACCCGAAATGAGTGCGCAAGAATTAACAGATAAATTATTGCCTGAAATAAAAGCAGGACATCCCGATTTTATTTGTTTAAATTTTGCCAATGCAGATATGGTAGGGCATACAGGTGTTTTTAGCGCGGTGGTAAAAGCAGTGGAAACAGTGGACGCTTGCGTAGAAAAAATAGTTAGCGCTGGTTTACAAAATGGCTATACTATTTTCTTAACAGCCGATCATGGTAATGCAGACTTTATGATCAATGAAGACGGCAGTCCCAATACAGCACATACCACCAATTTAGTTCCCTTTTTTATTATAGATAAGGAATGGAAAGGCTCTATACAAAATGGTAAATTAGGCGATTTGGCACCCACTATTTTAACCATGATGAACCTTCCTATACCGAAAGAAATGACTGGAAAAGTATTAATTTAAAAAATTAGAACTACCTTACTATAACTTTTTTTAAGCCGACTTATTAAACTATACGCCTTGATGGCTGTCTTAAATATGGAAATTCAATAAAACATAAATGTATGATAAAGAAAATTTTAGTTGGACTGCTTATTGTTTTAATAGTGATGCAGTTTATACGTCCCGAAAAAAACTTATCCGCTGACACCGCCAAAGATATTACCACTAAATACCCTATGTCGGATAGTGTAAAATTAGTTTTCGATAAAGCTTGTGCCGATTGTCATACCAATAAAACCAATTATCCTTGGTATACTGCTATAGAGCCCATTGGCTATTGGACTGCGGACCACGTAAAAGATGGCAAAAGACATTTTAACCTTAATGAATTTGCTGGCTATAGAATTGGCAAGCAAAATAAAAAGTTAGAAGAATGTATTGAGCAAATAAAAGAAGGTGAAATGCCTTTACCATCTTATACCTTAATACATCAAGAAGCTAAATTAACCGAAGCAGAAAAAGCGTTGATCTCTGATTGGTGTCAAAATATTGTTGATACCATCAAAGCCACCTACCCTGCTGATAGTCTCAAATTAAAAAGACCCACCAAACCAGAAGGAGCTGCTAAATAAGTCTTACTTACCTTATGAAAATTGTTAAAGCGACTTATTTAATTTCCAGTCCAAGTTTTGATCAATGTCCCAATTTAAAAGCACCTGAATATGCTTTTATTGGGCGAAGCAATGTGGGAAAATCTTCCATCATCAATGCTTTGTGTGGGCAAAAAAACTTGGCCAAAACTTCAGGCACACCAGGTAAGACGCAATTGATTAACCACTTTGAAATTGTCAGCAACCAAGTGACCAAAGGAAAACAAGACAAATGGTATATTGTTGATTTACCCGGTTATGGTTTTGCCAAAGTATCCCAAAGCAGTAGAAGAAGATGGGAGCAAATGATTGAAAATTATTTAAGAAAAAGAGAAAACCTAAGTCGCATATTTGTTTTAATTGATAGCCGACATACCCCGCAAAAAATAGACCTTGCCTTTATTTTACAATTGCATAAATGGGAAATACCTTATACCGTTATTTTCACCAAATCAGACAAAGAAAAACCTGGTGTTGTTTCTCGAAATGTAAAAGCATTCTTTGATGAATTAAATAAAATATTACCTTTTTTACCACAAGGTTTTGTCACCAGCGCAGAAAAATGCACTGGTGTTGAAGAAGTATTGGCTTGTATAGACCAATACAATAAATTAGACGCAGAAGGACTCTAAAACACAGAACGGTACTGAGACAGAGAAGGGTTTTAATAAAAAGTTTCCTATTATTAATTAACTGCCTTATCCGCGCAACAGCTACTTGCAAAGGCTTCAGGTTTTGCTTTGAAAGCGAAACCCATTCCCAATATATAGCCCATGGCCTCTTTTAAGGCATCGTTACTCTTGAATTGAGGATTCGTATTGATATCGGCGTGCACTTCCATTTCTATATTGTATTGAATAAATAAGTCGCAAAGCTCATAAGCAATTTCAATACTCTTTGCTACTTCGGTTAACATTCTTTCCTTTAAATGAAATTTTTGTGTGGTCTTATCATTGTGTATGTACATAAATCCGCCATTATGTTCTCTTAAAAAAACAATCACTGTGGCAAATTCAGTAATATTAGCTTTTACTTGACTATCAGTGCCAATACAAACTTTTAGTTTTGTCTTTTTTTTCGACTCTGCAATAATGGCTTGTCTAACTGCTTCTTTGATGGGAAGCACAATTTTTTCGCCATTGAATTTTCTCCAAAGCATAAAAAAATAATTAATAGTTGCTCAAAAATGTACTAGTAAATTAGTGCTTTCCCAGTATAAGTTCCACAATTGGCTTGGCCAGTTTTCAACAGCAAGTGGATAAGCCTAGCATTTGATTTAAAATAAGCTAGTTTTATTACCTTTGACCCCACTACAACAATAGCACTATGAAAATATTGATTCAATACATCAAACCCTTTAAAAACCTGGTTTTTCTGGCATTTATACTCGCAGGCATCAATCAAACTTTCTCTTTATTTGATCCCATGATTTTTGGCCGACTAATTGACGGTTTTGCCAAAAGTCCTTTATTGGATAAAGCAGGCCAACACAGAAGCCAATCCGAATTTTTATGGGGCGTAAGCAATATGTTGTTATTGCTAGTGGGCACCGCCATGGTAAGCCGTATTGCGAAAGCATTTCAAGATTATACAGTAAATGTAATTATTCAAAAATTTGGTGCCGCCCTTTTTACTGATGGATTAAGACATTCCATGCAATTGCCATACCAAGCTTTCGAAGATCAAAGAAGTGGAGAAACCTTGTCTATCTTAACCAAAGCCAGGACAGATTGTGAAAAGTTTATTAGTTATGTAGTGAATGTTCTTTTTGGAATCATAGTAAGTGTAATTTTTGTTTCGGTGTATGCTACCAGATTACATTGGTCTATCATACCTATTTACATTGGAGGAGCAAGTATGATTGCCTATGTTACCAATTTGTTAAGCAAAAAAATTAAAGTCATTCAAAAAAACATTGTCAAAGAAACAACCACTTTAGCAGGCACGACCACCGAAAGTTTGCGCAATATTGAATTGGTAAAAAGTTTAGGCTTGACCACTCAGGAAATTAATAGATTGAATAATAATACCTATAAAATTTTAGCCCTAGAATTAAAAAAAGTAAAAAATATTCGTTCCTTAAGTTTTGTACAAGGAACCATGGTGAATTTTTTAAGGCAGGTTATCACTTTTACTTTAATGTGGCTTATTTTTAAAGAGATATTAACCGTTGGCCAATTAATTTCTCTACAATTTTATAGCTTTTTTATTTTTGGGCCGCTTCAAGAAATTGGAAGTATTATAATGAGTTATAGAGAGACGGAAGCTTCTCTGAATAACTTTGATGCACTCATGAAAAAGCCTACCGAGCAAATTCCTGCTAATCCAATTGCAGTGGGTACCATTGAAAATTTATCTTTTTCCAATGTGGGCTTTCAACATCAAACGGCCAATTTTAAAGCCATTGCAGATATTAGTTTTGAAGCTAAAAGAGGCGAAACCATTGCCTTTGTTGGACCTTCAGGGGCTGGAAAGAGTACCTTGGTAAAATTATTAGTGGGTTTATACCAAGCACAGGAAGGAAAAATATTGGTCAATGGAGTCAATACCAATGACATCAATATGAATGAACTTAGAAATCAAATAAGCTTTGTTACCCAGGATACTCAATTGTTTGCGGGTACTATTACAGAAAATTTAGCCTTTGTGGCGCCCAATGCGACTAAGGAGGAAATGCTATTAGCGCTAACGAAATCGAGTTGCACGAATATATTAGACAAAGGAGGAAATGGTTTGGATACCTTAATTGGAGAAGGTGGATTAAAATTAAGTGGTGGAGAAAAACAAAGATTGTCCATTGCACGCGCCTTATTAAGACACCCACATTTGCTCATATTTGACGAAGCCACTTCTTCATTAGATAGTATTACCGAAGAATCCATTACTGATACCATCCGTCAATTGTCGGCAGAAAGAGAGCAAATAACGATCATGATTGCGCACCGTTTAAGTACCATCATTCACGCTACTAGAATTTATGTATTAGAAAAAGGGCAAGTAATTGAACAAGGCACCCACGATTCATTATTATTGGAAAAAGGATTGTATTACGCTATGT
>Ga0209829_10001765_pt1 | contig 17096 bp, 17 predicted proteins | sample C_140205_EF_Meta_FD_187311 | JGI IMG/M metagenome (GOLD analysis project Ga0209829, IMG submission 187311) | Freshwater microbial communities from Lake Croche, Canada to study carbon cycling - C_140205_EF_MetaG (SPAdes) (version 2) | ecosystem: Environmental > Aquatic > Freshwater > Lake...
CAAAGGCTGGTGTTGCCCCAATTTGATAGGCTTGAACGGCATGCACCCGGGAGTGCACCATATTGTCCAGCAGTTTTTCATTCTTCAAACAATCCGCCACCTCTGAGGCCGCCATACCATCTTCCATGGCAATCTTTTTGATCTCTTCTTCGGTGTTCTCACTGGTCAACCAACGTTGTTGCTGGTTATAAAAGCTGTGCATCATCTTGATGGGATCTTTAGAACAGTGGGCAAGCATGGCGGCCTTCAGGTCGGGGTTCCCCAAAGGAAAGCTACGCAAAATCCATTGCACATCCCCTGTATCCACATGGCGCTGTTTCAATACGGGCCAAGTTTTGTTGCGAAAGCCAGCACAGGCCCCACAGCCCAGAGAAGAATATTCAATGACCTTCACCGGGGCTTGGGCTTGCCCAAACACCACTTGCGGATGGGCATAAGCCATCTGTCCGTCACAGGAATTTTTCCCGCAAAGCCCGATGTAACCAAAAACCAAGCTGGAACCCACGACAGCGCCCAACAAAAAACTCACAAATAACCTCAATGTTCTACTCCCCTTTTATTTTTTTATATCTTAAACCAGGAAAAATGATTTGCCAACGCCAAAAAGATTTCCGTCGTAATTAAAATAATAATAATCCATTCCAAAAACATGCCATGTTGGTGTTGCAACACCCCCGAGAGCAAAGTATAAATCTCCTGGATCATATCATAGCGATGGTTCAGTAATTCTGTTCGATCATCCACATCCCACTCATGACACACGGCCATATAGAGGGGCTTTAAATGCCCGCGGTCCCAAAAAAACTCCGGCGTATCCAAAAGGCTGCTACTGAGATTCACCATGCTTTTTTCCAAAAACAGTTTTCCCATTTGCTTGGAAATATCACGCCGCGACAAAGAAATCTTGCCACTATGGGCCAGATCTTCTGGAATAAACTTGGTCTGGCGAATAAGGGTTTCAATGGCATTTTCCAAAACCCACAACTTAACAGACTGGGAAAGCGCATAGGAAATCGTCAACTTCTCCTCAATATGGCTCGTTGCAATATCAAAATGCCCATAAACCACCCGGGATGCTTCACCAGTACCCACGGAAAAGGTAAAGGGCTCCTCCAAAGGCGCTTTCAACTCTTTTTCTTCAAAGGGCCGAACATCTTCCAACAACTTTTTTCTTTTTTCTGCCGGCACATTCCAAAAAACAATCACGCCATAGGAAAAGATAAAAAAGGCCTCAGAGTCGGATATTTGAAACCCCGCCACATCTTTTTCATATTTTTTTAAAGGCCATGCCGCACCAAGGGCTTGCACTAGGCCCGCAAGGTTATAGTTCTGGGCCCTACAATAGGCACTACCGTCCAAAGACTTCTTCATCGTGCGTGACTCCCATCACAATAAGGGGGGGTTTTGGTGGCCTTACATCCACAGAGGATATAAGTGCCGGTTTTAATGGGCGTAAAAGCCAGAGACTTTTTGCCGCCTTCCATATTTTTATGGGCGCCATCACAAAAAGCGCCGTTGCTGGTATATCCGCAGCTGCACCAGTAATAGGATGTTTTACCTTGTAACTCAACCGCCATGGGCTCCTTGGGAGATAATTTCTGCACTGACATCTAAATTAAATCCCCGACTTGTTGACCTATTCTCTTAAGAAACGATACATCAAGCCGGAGATAAAATCAAACATTTCATCTGCCCAAGACGTGGGCAAACTCATAGGATTTCTGTTGATGGCCCTTGCCACTGTGGTCATAAGAAACATGATCTAGGGAAGAGGCATGGTCCCGGGTTAAGGACCACATGGAGAGCGTCACACCATGTTTGTGGGCCCAAGTATGCAACGCCTCGGCATCCGCCAAGGTGAAATTCAAAGGCCTGGTATCGTTATGGCCAATCATGGGGGTCAACTCTACCTTTTTCAAAGCATCTGCATGAGAAATGTGCATCACTTTCTCTAAAAATGCAGCCGTATTGTTGGCCGCATCTTCCGCATAGGCAGCCATGGATTTCTGAACAAAGGAAGGGCCGTAATCCATGGCCATGACATTGACCTTGAAATCCAAATTGGATTCTATAGCGGCGCGCACCACATCTTCTCCACCCCCGGTCAACCCGTCGGGCAACACCGGTAATGTTAAGATCAAGGGAATATGCATTTCTTTTTGTAGTCTGGCAAAAGCCTGCATAATCCTGCGTAACGTCGGTGCACTGTTTGCTGTTGGCGCCGGCGGACATAAAGCGGGGGATTCGATATCAAAACAGAAACGGGCCCCAGGATAAGCGTCCGCCACGGATTTTAATTTTTGATACACCTCATCCACCGTGTGATCATGCTCCCCTGGGAACGTCCCCTGGACGCCTCCCAAAGAAACCGTAATATCGATGCCCTCCACTTGGAGGCCCTGTACCACAGATTCTGCATAATTTAAGGCATTGCCCGCCCAAGAAAGGGTTCCGCCCTGTTCCGTAATAAAGGCCAGGCGCACACTTTTAACTCCGGAATCCTTAATTATTTTTGGCAGTCCCTCCGGCGCCATAGCTTGCAGCGCGGAGGACCAGTGGGTCACGGTATTCAAGGTAATATCGATATACGGCGAAAAGGCTGGGGGATGGGGGTTAAAAACCGCGGGCCCCTTGTGCACAGGATTATGAACCACCGGGGCATGGTCTTTGCCTGCCGCCCCCGCCTGGGCTGCCGGTGCTGCTGGTGGTGCGGCCGGTGCTACTGCCGCTGGTGCAGGGGCTGCCGCTGTGGCTCCGGACAAAGGAACGGATGTAGCGCCGATCTTCAGATCCGACACGGACCCTGCTTTCAATTCATGGTTCGGGGAAAAAGAAACTTGGAAATTTTGGGCTTCTAAAGGTTTCTCGTTCCAGTTATGCTTCACCTTCAACGTCACACGGGATCCCTCTTGCACGACTTCAACAGGACCATCTAAGCCCCACACGGATCCAATGACGGTACCAGGCGCCACGGTGAAACTTATGGGGTGCTGGGCTAAATTAACGACGTGGTCCAACTTCACCTTGATAACCCCGGTCCATCCCGGCGTAAAGGTTGCTTCATCGGCCTTAGAAACAAGCGCACAGCACAAGAACAAAAAACTATAAAATATTTTAAACATGGAAATCTCCCTCTTTTTTAAAAGGGTACCTCTTTTTCAAAGAAAAAGAAACCCCCTTCCCCGAAATCTCTTTCGGGAACACGTGATATGACCGATGTATAGGACCTGAGAGTTGTCGGATTTTAGTGAGAGAATGGATGTACCAAACCAGACAAACAGGAGGTACACCCAATGAACAATGTAAAGGTAAAAGAAGAAATATTAAAGTGCTCCGGCTCCTACACCCTCGTGTTGCATAAGAGCTCTTAAAACGTCGGCCGGGAGATCGGCGTCAGAAAGATCTTTTGCTTTAAGCTCTTGATACCGCGCCTTCAGCATCACGAGGCCCTGGCCGAGGAAACGCCCAGGGCCCCCCGGGCCTTTTTGGAAGCTGGGATTGGGGATGGGCTTTAGGCTCTCAAAGCCAAGAAAAACCCGAACCCCGGGCCTTTCAGACAAAATTAACCCCAGATGTACTCCTGTCTTAAACGCCCGAGATGTACCAGGTGGGGAGAGCCCGCAATGGCTTGGACCCCAGCAGCCGTAATGTTGTTGCCTCTCAGATCCAGATGGGCGAGGTATTTCATGTTTGCCGATGCCGCAATAGCTTCTGCCCCAGCAGCCTCAAGGTTGTTGCCTTCCAGATTCAGATAGGTGAGGTGTACCAAGTGGGGAGATCCGACAATAGCTTGTGCTCCAGCAGCCCCAATGCGGTTGTATCCCAGATTCAGTGAGGTAAGGTTTACCAGGTGAGGAGATCCGGCAATGGCGCGTGCTCCAGTAGCGTCAATGAAGTTGAATCTCAGAGCCAGAGAGGTGAGAGTTACTAGGTGGGGAGATTCGGCAATGGCTTGGGCCCCAGCATCCCTAATGTTGTTGGCTCCCAGATTCAGTGAGGTGAGGCCTGCCAGGTGAGGAGATTCCGCAATGGCTCGGGCCCCAGCAGCCCCAATGTTGTTGAGTTGCAGATCCAAAGAAGTGAGGTGTAGCAGGTGGGGAGATCCGGCAATGGCTTGTGCCCCAGCATCCCTAATGTCGTTGCCTCCCAGAGTCAGATGGGTGAGATTAGGCATCATGTCTAGGAGCGCTAGGAGCCTATTCAAGTCTTCCACAGGAATGTCCCCGTTTTTCACAACCAGGGACCGGAGGGATCGAAATGAAAAATCATGTTCTTCCGCTCGGAGGGCCATCAAGGCTTGGCAGAAAAGGCCCGCCTGAAAGTCTGAGATGGTCAGGGTCCTGGCCGTCTTCCGGGCTTTTAGAAAGCTCACCAGATGAGGAAGGTCCGTCGCCTTCATGGTCTTCATGCTGAAAGTGGCGAGAGATCCCCGCCTGATGAGTTCGGCCGTTGCCGCCGCCCCAACACGCTTAGAAACGAGGCGCAGGGGCAGAAGATCGGCGTCCGACATTTTCTCCAAAACGTGGTTCAGGGCATCATCGTTTAAACCCTCAAGATTGGGCATTCCGCGAGAAGCGCCCCCCCAAAGAATTATCAGACTTAGTCCTAAGACCACGGATGTTTTCATCATTTCTTTCCCCCTTCGAAAACTCTTTATAGACTAACTCCCACCAATATAGTATCCACCTTTGAAGGTCTCTTTGCAACCCCATCGTCCAGAAGGTGTCGAGAACAGGTGATATGACCAAGCAGGAAATCCAGTAATTTCCACAAGATCTGGATGGGCGCGCTTCGCTCGTCATGACGGCCGTGTTTTCTGAACTGTACTCCCCTTTTAAAATATGTTAAAACTCTAGCATTAGAGTAATTCAAGGAGCAACCAATGACTGATAAAATCGTAAATGTCCCGACCATCACCGTCCTCGGACAATACGTCAAAGATTTTTCTTATGAAAACCCCCATGTTTTAAAAAACACAGCGGAGAAAAAGGGCACCCCCGACATGAATGTCAACATTCAAGTCCAGGCCCAGCAAGCCGGTGAGCAACTTTTTGAAGTGGAGCTCATTGTCCATGTTGAGGGCAAGATCCAGGGCGACCCCGCCTTCATGGTGGAACTCACCTATGCCGGCATCTTCAACATTCCCCATGCGGAACCCGAAGAGATCAAAAAAACCGTCCTCATTGAATGTCCACGTTTGCTGTTTCCTTTTGCCCGCAACTTGATCGCCGCGGTCACCCAAGAAGGCGGCGTCATGCCCCCCTTCCTGCTGAACCCCATCGATTTCGAGGCCCTCTACAAAAGCCAAAAAGAGCAGCCCACCACGGCCCTCAACTAACCATGCAGGAAGCGGCGCCCCTGCATCCCCAAAAAGCCGGGGGCGGGCCGCGCCCTGTTTTTTCTTTTCCATCTATTGCGGGGGCACACGTTTGCGCTCCTAGGGCTCCTCACAGCCTTGCTGGTGGCGGCTTTAAGCTTCCTCTCCTTAGGGCTTGGCCTTAGGCGTTTCATCAACCACGGCGTCTTAGACTGTGAAGCCTTGTGGCTCATGGGGGGCATCATCCTCGTCATGGCCAGCGCCAGCTATGGTCGCCTCTTCTGCGTGAGTTTCTTAGGCGAGCACCTCATGGCCAAAATCCGCAAAACCCTCTTTCAGCGCCTCCTCTACCAAAATATGACCTTTTTCGAAACCTTTAAAACCACCGACCTTTTGTCCCGCCTCAACCAGGATACCTCCCTCCTCCAAAACCTCCTCAGCACCACGCTCCCCACCTCCAGCCGCAATTTTGTGATCTTTGTGGGCGGCGTCTTTATGCTCTTTTGGACCAGCCTTAAATTGGCAACCTTGGTCACCCTCACAGTCCCTTTGATTTTAATGTTTTTATGGTTTTTCCGGAAAACCCTGCGGGCCGCGTCCCGGATTTCCCAGGGTTTTGTCGACCAGACCAACACGCTGGCGGAAGAATCCCTCTTTTCCATCAAGACCGTAAAAACCTTTTGCCGGGAAGCGTTTACCCTCAAGCATTTCCAGGGCACCTTAGAAAACACCATCCATGCGGCCCTCAGCTATACCAAAAAAAGAGCCGCCGTCACGGTGCTGGTCATGCTCTTAATTTTTGGATCCATGGGCTTCATTTTATGGGTCGGGGGCCAAGATGTCCTCCACCAGCGCCTCACGGGGGGAGAGCTTTCCGCCTTCATTTTTTATGCCATTTTAGTAGCAACGTCCCTCAATTCCCTCACCGATCTTTTAACGGAACTCACCCGCTGCAATACGGCCACAGAACGCCTAGAAGAAATTTTGTCCCTGAAAGAACATCCCCCCTATGAAGGAAAAACCCTCAAAACCGCAGGGGCCATCCAGTTTTCCAAGGTCTCTTTCTCCTACCCCTCCCGCCCCGATCAGCTGGCCCTCCACGACGTTTCTTTTACCCTGTCCAAGGGCGAAACCGTGGCCTTTGTGGGCCCCTCGGGGGCCGGCAAAACCACCCTCTTTAATCTACTCTTAAAATTTTACACCCCCCAACAAGGTGTGCTTACCCTGGGCGGCACCGACATTGCAACCTGCTCGGAAGAATCCCTGCGCCAACAATTTTCCTATGTCCCCCAAGACCCCGTTCTGTTTTCCACCACCCTTTATGAAAATATTCTTTATGCCAACCCCAAAGCCTCCCGCCAAGACGTTGCCCAGGCGGCCAAAGAGGCGGGGCTCGAAGCCTTTATTCAAGGCCTGCCCCAGGGTTATGAAACCCGGGTGGGGGAAAAGGGCATTAGATTATCTGGGGGCGAAAAACAGCGCGTGGCCATCGCCCGGGCGCTGCTGCGTAAAGCGCCGGTGATGCTCTTGGATGAAGCCACCTCTGCCCTGGATTTAGGGCATGAGCGCATCATTCAACAAGCATTTGCAAAAATGCGGGGAAATACAACTGTTTTGATCATCGCCCATCGCCTGGCCACCATTATGCACGCCGACAGGATTTTCGTAATGGACCGAGGAAGCATCGTGGGGGAAGGCACCCACGCTACTCTTTTAAAGACGAACTCCCTCTATCAAACCCTATGCCAGGACTTCCTTTAAACGGGCATCCATGGCTTCCAACGCCTTGGCCACAACGTCTGGACCAGAGGCGGTACCGTTCAAGGGGAAGAACGTAACGTCTTTCATACCCATGAACCCCAAGATCTCTTTCAAATAGGGCTCCTCATGATTGCGGCTGTGGGCCGACTCTCCAGGCTCATAATTTCGTCCACCCCGACTCATGACCACAAACACCTGCTTACCCTTGGCCAGACCTTCGTAGCTTGCCGAAAAGGTTTTATGGATGCGGCAAATTTGATCGATATAGGCTTTCAAACACGCCGGGATGGAAAAGTTATTCATGGGCGCCCCGATGACCACAAAATCCGCCGCCATCAATTCGTCAATCAACACATCCGAGTCCGCCAGGGCCAGACGCTGCTCATAGGTCCGCTGGTCTTCGGGCAAATAACAGCCTTCGTACCAGGCTTCCGTCATCTGAAAAAGAGGGACTCGACCCAGCTCCCGGTTTAAAACCTGGGCCCCTGGGTATTTCTCACACAAAGCATCCACCACCTTTTGCGTTCCCTGACGGGAAACCGACTTCTCCAAACGGACGCTGCTTTCAATCCTTAATATTTTTTTCGGCATTTTCATTCCTTCTCCATCTATATTCTTTTGTACCCCCGCTTTTTTGACAAGGGTTGCGTCTTCCGCATGGCACCCCAGGGCAAAAAACAAAAACAAAAAACTGTAAAACACTTTAAACATAGCAATTTCTCCTTTTGAAAGTCTACTTCTTTTCCAAATCACAAACAAGCTACAACCCCCAGCAAAAAGGGGTCAATCCTTAAGCTTCTTTTTGGCCACGTCATCTTTTTCCCATCTATGCTCTGTTTTGAGTAAATTTTTTTGGTATAGGCTGACCTTGGGGTCAATGACCGCTTCAAAGGTTTCTATTCTCCGATAGAGATACCCATGATAGGCAATGTCATTTTGCGCAGCGTAGGCCGCGACTTCCTCAATGCACGAGATGCGATCATCCACAAACACAATCACATCGGGTTTCTCCGGCGCCAGCTTATCAAAGGCTTCCAGCATCTCTTTTTTAGACCCCTCCGTGCCCGTCATCAAGATCCCGTCCACATATTCGCCATCACCCAAAGATTTTGACCCCGGGCCCAAAAGCAGTGTAAACGAAAAGCCTAATCCCCGCAACTCATCCCGGCGCCAGGCCCCCATGTCGGCAATGTCGCCATGTTGGCCCACATCCATCTTGGTCAAGGCCATGACCCGAATACCCCGCTGCTTTTGGGTTTCTAGAAAGGCCGGGAGCCCCTCCTCCATAAGGCGGATGGGCCGGGTCAAGCGCCACCGCGACACGATAGTTTTTAAGTGAGGGTGATTTGATTTTTTGAGGTTGTCCATAAAGGAAAAATCTGGATTCTTCCCCTGGTTCCAGGCAAAGAGGGCATCACTGGGGGTAATCAAGGTATGGTCCACATCCACCAAAAGCCACACCGTTAGGGATGGAGACATCCAAGAAAAATCGATTTCGGAAAAAGCGTAAATAAGCTTATGAAAAGAATCTATCTTCACGGATCAACCCCTGTAAAAAGCGATCAGCATCCAGCGCCGCCATACAGCCTTGTCCCGCCGCTGTCACCGCTTGGCGATAGACGGTATCTTGCACGTCTCCCGCTGCAAAAACCCCGGGCACGCTGGTGCGGGTGCCGTGCTTGACCGTGATATATCCCACGGAATCCATCTCCAGCTTCCCTTTAAAGAGCCCCGTTTCCGGCACATGGCCAATGGCCACAAAAACGCCGTCGGTGGGAATCTCCGTCATTTCTTTGGTGAGGCTGTTTTGCAGGCGAATGCCCGTTACTTTTTTGGGCTTTTCTTCCCCTAAGATTTCATCTACCACCTGATTCCAAAGAACCTTGATGTTGGGCGTTGCAAACAAACGATCCTGGGCGATTTTTTCGGCCCGAAAACTGTCTCTACGATGCACCATGGTCACGCTGCGGGCCATGTGGGCCAAAAAGATAGCCTCTTCCACAGCCGAGTTGCCGCCCCCCACCACCACCACATCTTGGTTCTTAAAAAAGAACCCGTCACAGGTGGCGCAGGCAGAAACGCCGTGGCCCTGGAAAGTGCGCTCACTGGGGATCTCTAGCCACTTGGCCTTGGCGCCGGTTGCAATAATGATGCTGTCGGCGGTGTAGTTTTGGCCACTGTCGCTGGTAACGGTAAAGGGTCGTTTGGAAAAATCGACGGAAACCACCATATCATAAACCATATGGGTTCCCACTTTCTGGGCTTGGGCCTGCATCTGTTCCATGAGCCAAGGGCCCTGAATCATATCTGCAAATCCTGGATAGTTTTCGACTTCAGCGGTGATCATGAGCTGACCACCGGGGGTCAAGCCTAGAAATTGAATGGGGGTCAAGCCAGCCCGTGCTGCATAAATGGCGGCGGTATACCCAGCAGGTCCGCCACCAATAATCAGCACTGGTGTATGCATTGTCCCCCCTTTAAAGAATTAGCCAACCACAGAAACGTAAGTGCGGCCACCGGTCTCCCGGTAGAAAACACGGCCCTCGGCCTTGGCGAACAAGGTGTGATCCCGGCCCATGCCAACATTGTCGCCTGGATGATAAACCGTGCCCCGCTGGCGAATAATAATATTCCCCGGGATCACCATTTGACTGCCAAACTTCTTAACACCCAGACGACGACCAATAGAGTCGCGTCCGTTTTTAGAGCTACCGCCCGCCTTTTTTGTTGCCATTTTATTTACCTCTACTTAAAATTCTATGCTTTGTCTTTAGTCGCCGCTGGCTTTTTAGGCTTTGCTGCAGCCTTAGGAGCCGCTGCTTTTTCCTTAGGCGCCGCTGCTACCTTAGCCTTGGGAGCTGCTGCTTTTTTAGGCGCAGCCTCTGCCTTAGGAGCAGGTGCCGCTTTCTTGGGCGCTGCTACTTTTTTAGGAGCAGGCGCTTTTGCGGCCGCAGTCTTGGCTACAACAGGCGCCACGGTCCTAGACCCTGTCGTTGCTGCGACGGTTTTACCGCCCACCACAATTTCCAAAATCCTCAAAACCGTCTTGTATTGGCGATGGCCCTTCTTACGACGATAATTCTGACGACGCTTTTTCTTAAAGACGATGACCTTTGGGTCTCTGATTTGGTTTTCCACCAAAGCTACCACATGGGCGCCTTTCACGAAGGGGGACCCAACGGTGATATCGGCATCTTTACCAATCATCAATACGTCGGACAATTCGATGGTGTCGCCGGGAGCATTCTCAAGCTTCTCAACGAAAATTCGGTTGTCGATCTGGACTTTGTACTGGTTTCCACCAGTTTTAATAATTGCAAACATAGCTATCTCTTCATGTTGTCAGGATTGCGCGATTCAACTCGTATGGTTTTAGTTATAATTCCCCTAGCTTTTTTGTCAAGCGAAATAGTGATATTGTGCCAAATCCCGCGTTTAATCCTTGCTCCGGGACCCTTGAAAAAAAAGCACTTCCTTCCTATATATCCTCTGTATGCTTAAAAAAAGGAAATCCTATGTTGAAAAAAAGCCTCATCAGCTTAATCCTATGCCTTGCAATGTCTCCCCACGCCATGGAGGCTGAGGTTTTGGATGACAGAAAGCTGGAAACAAAAATTCTTGCGATTCACGCTTCCCTTGAAAGTGGGCAGCCCGACGCCCCTGCCTTGATTCAATCCTTTCCTGATCCGAACTATTTATCCCATCATACCTCTACCATGAAGATTTCCTACAATACAGAATGTTGCACCGTCCTCCTGCACGCGATTATGAAAAACAATTGGCCCGCTGTCCGGGCTCTGCTGGATAGAAATGTTGATCTGACGGTCCCCACCACCTTGAATTACGCGAAATATCTTAATTATGAGAAAAATTATGCCCAACGCCTAGGGTGCAAATCCCTCCTCAGCACCCTTTGTTTTTTTGCCAAACCTTTTGGAGCAGAGGCAGCCTCCCTTGCCAAAGTTTTCATGGGTCAAAATGGGCTCTATGATAATGGCGTTTCTGTGCTCTCTGTTTTTGCCAGCGAGCCGCGGACCCCAGAAGAACGCGCCCAGATAGAATCTTTATTGGGTTCAGAAGATGTTTTTCTGGAGCAACTTTTTTCAGGACCCAGAGCCGCTGTTTTGCAAGAGGGATTTGACTATGGGCCTGACCCAAAGAAAGTTTTTAAGGACCATTTTACCCGCTACAAAAAATGGCTCATGGACCATCAAGCCTGTTACGAGCCCCAGGGAATGCTCCAAATCCTGATGCATATAGAATACTTAGATAAAGAGTGGGCCCTAGAAGAAAAAGATTTTTTGAGGGAGCACTACCCCCTAACCGCCACCACATGGCCCACAGAAGATATTTTAACAGGAACCCTGCACAATTTTCCACCCCAGGAGTTGTGGCGACTTTTTGTGGATGGGTACAAGCAAAGAAATTCTGTTGAAAAAGGGTGGGAAGGCTACGAGAAGAGAGAGCTGGGATGTGTTGGCGGCATGATCTCTGCCTTTTCTTTTGCACTTCAAGAACAGAGACCCCTTTCTTTAGACATGTATGAAAATATTCATAGAATCTGTCTAGGACCCACGACATTGCCCAAGACAGAGGCTTCTTCCAGCAGTGGCGTCGGCTTGGGATTGAATGGAAATCTCTCTCTGAAGGGATTTTTGGAACTAAAAGCGGACAAATACAAAGACTGGGTAAAGATCATCAATAATGACTCTTTTGGAAAACTCTGGCACGTCGGAAGCGCCCGAGGTGACAGCCGAACCGTTGTCCAAAAAATAATTTCGGATTACAATTCCACCCTTGCGAAAGCAGGAACCCAGGAAGAAAAGCTTAAAGCCATCATTGAAGTTTCCAGCGATTTAAATCGCTTCCATCTTTATGAGGATGGCAATGGCCGGGTAGCCATAATCCTTGCCCAACGAGAGCTGATCCGCAATGGCTTTTCCCCAACAGTGTTGGACAACCCCAATCAGTTGGATGGTTTTTCCCAAGAAGAACTCCTGCAAAAGTTTTTGGACGGCATGGTGTGCTTTGATTTCATCAAGACACATGGGAAATACCCCGGGGCCGCCCAGGGCCTGGAGACTTCAACTCTAAAGGCGCTCATTGTTCCTGAAAAATCCAAGTTCTTAGAGGTTGAAATTCCTGACTTCTGGAAGACATATGACCTCCAGCCCTAGAGTTGCTTTTTTGTAGAAATTTTTTTACAAAATCCCATTGTCAGACCCCGGGAAGAAGCATATAAACTATAAGAAGGCTCCCTTCCTGTGAGGTCAAAATGATTCTAAACTTTCCGAAGAAACTCAAGCCTTCTGTTGCAGAAGTGTTCACCCCCCACGCAAAGGGTCTCCAGTTTTTTCTGCCCCTCTATGCGTCTCCTGTGTCTGCGGGCTTCCCGTCTTTGGCCGAGGATTATATCGAGGGCAGGTTAGATCTCAATGAGCACCTGATTCAAAACCCCCAAAAAACCTTTATCGTTAAGGTCAGCGGCGACTCCATGATTGATGCCGGCATTCATCCCGAAGACCTACTGATTGTGGACCAGACCTTAGACCCCCAAGATGGCAACATCGTCATTGCAGCCCTGGACGGGGACTTAACCGTGAAACGTCTCTGTAAGCAGGAGGGCCAAGTCTTTCTGATGCCGGAGAATCCCGGCTACCCAGGCATTGAGGTGCACGCCGACATGAGCCTCGTGATTTGGGGAGTTGTCACCAATGTCATCCACAAGTTTTAGAATCCTTTTAGCGCTGTGGCTGGGTCTTGCCCTGCCCGCCAGATCTGAGCCCACGGACCTTGTCACCGAAGCCATGGTGTTGGCAGCGGTCCAATATCCCGGGGAAGAATGCCAGCGACAACTCTTGTATTACGTAAAGTCTGATTACCACGGGGGGCTGGCTTTGTATTATGCCCACCCTGAAAAGGGTGGCTTCATGGCCCTGGAGCGCTTTGATCTGGCCCTAGAGCGGGCCATTGGTGACATTCGAGAACTCAAAAACATGAAGGATGATGCCGCGCGCAAAGAAAAAGCGGTGCTGCTCTTTAAAAACTGGAAAAAAGCTTTTGAGCGGGCCCCCGTTGCCGGCGAGCTTAACTTAAGTAAAAATCCAAAGTCTTCTTAAGTCCCTCTTCTAAGGATGTGGTTGGCGTCCACCCCAAAAGCTCTTGGGCCCGGCGAATAGACGGCAACCGCCTGGAAACATCTTGATAGGCATCCCCAAAATATTCTGAAGATGTCATGGGCTCGATAAAAGAAGCGTCGGCCTTCTGCACGTTTTTTGGGTAGGTGCGGGTCAGGGCTAAAATCTTCTCGGCAATTTCTAAAATAGAGAAATCATTTTCGGGATTTCCAATATTAAACACCTTGTTATGGGCCACATTGTTTTTGTTTTCCAAAATTTTCATCAGGGCGCCAATGGCATCGTCCACATAGACAAAAGCGCGTCTCTGGGCACCGCCATCCACTACCTTCAGCGGCCGACCTGCGATAGCATTGCTCATGAGCTGGGTAATCGCCCGGGACTGCCCTTCTTGGGTTGTGTGGATCGCGTCCAACCGCGGCCCCATCCAATTAAAAGGGCGAAACAGGGTATAGGAAAGCCCTTCATGGTCCCCATAAGCATGGATCACCCGGTCCAACATCTGCTTGGAGCAGGAATAAATCCACCTGGTCTTTTGGGTGGGGCCCAACACCAGGCAACTGGTCTCTTCATCAAAGACCGCGTCAGGGCACATGCCATAGACTTCAGACGTCGACGGGAACACCACCCGTTTTTTATGCTGCACACAAAGCTTAATGATGGCCAGATTCGCTTCAAAATCCAAACGAAAGACCTTCAGTGGATCCTTCACATAAATGGCGGGGTTGGCAATGGCCGCCAGCGGCACCACCACATCAGAAGCCTGGACACAGGCTTCCACCAGCTCGGGATTTTTGATCATATCCGCCTTATGAAACGTGAAACGGTCATGGGGCAAGCACGCATCTTTGGGATCCGTCAAATAGGCATCTGATAAATCCAGGCCTATGACTTCCCACGAGGTTGTTTCTAAAATCCGCCGCACCAGCCAGTTGCCAATGAATCCGCCGACGCCGGGGATAAAAATCTTCATGCCTAATCCTTCTCTTCAATCATTTCTTGAATCACAAATCGCGGGCGCCCAGAGACCAGCTGGTAGGTACGGCCCACATATTCTCCGATGATACCAATGCCCATAATGGCAACGCCAATTAAAAAAATCACAACGGCCATGAGGGTGAAAACCCCCTCGGCTTCCGGCCCCACAACAATGCGACGAACCACCATATAGATCACAAACAAAAAGCTGAAAAAGGAAGAGACCATGCCAAAAAAGGTCACCATCTGCACCGGCATCAAGCTCATGCTGGTGGCCAAATCAACGCTGACGCGAATCAGCTCATAAATGCCATACTTGGAGTCCCCATCACTGCGGGCCTCATGGCGCAGCCCCACTTCCGCTGGATTTTTAGCAAACCGCCAGGCCAAAGCCGGAATAAAAACCGAGCTCTCCCGCCCGGCAATAACTTTTTCCACAATGGGGCGCGTATAGGCCCGGAACATGCATCCCTGGTCCTTCATGGTAACGTTGGTGATCTTCCCCCGCACCCAATTGGCAAACCGGGACCCATAGTGGCGCCACGATTGATCCTGGCGCTTCAGGCGATAACTCCCCACCACATCATGGCCCGCCCGCACCTGCTCTAAAAGTTTGGGAATCTCTTCGGGGGGATTTTGCAGGTCCGCGTCCAGGTTAATCACCACGTCTCCGCGGGACTTTTCAAAAGCCGCCATAATGGCCATATGCTGTCCGTAATTCCCCTGAAAATCAATGACCCGCACGTGTTTTGGGTGCCGGGCCTGGATCTTCCGCAAGATGTCCAAGGACTTGTCTCGACTACCATCATTGGTGTAAATTACTTCATAGGAAACTTTTAAAGCCTCCAACACCGGCATCAAGCGCTGGGATAAATTCTCCAGGCTTTCTTCCTCATTGTAGACCGGAACTACCAGGGATAAATAGACGTCTTTAGAGGGCACTTTTTGAGACAAGGTAAACTCCAATCATAATAACAACACAGCCTGAGAGACGAAGTAGGGTAAAGGCTTCCCCAAACCAAAGATGGGAAGCCACCAAAACAAAAATATACCCGATACTAAGCATGGGATAAGCCACGCTGACTTCCGTCCGCGACAACACCACCAACCACGCTACTACACTTACCACATAGAGCCCCAGGCCAGCAAGAACATAGCCATTAGAACAAACCCTTAAGACCCCCGGGAGTGTGCCCAAAGCAACCCCCTGGAGCGTCAACATAGCCTTGCGCAGCAAAAGCTGGGCGCCTGCGTTGAGGGCAACGCCTATCAATAAAATACCAAACACGCCCAAAGTCATGGCAACAGCTTTCCTTGATTGCAAATAACCACACAATCCGGCACTTCACTTAAAGTGTTCCCTTGAAAAGCGGGATACGCTAGCTTCAATCGTTGCAGGCGGCGATGGTTGGAAACCACACACACCGGCTGGCCACTTTCCCAGAACTTGATCAACTGCGGAATATCCAGCAATACCTGCTTTTCCGGCTCTATGGAATGGCCAAAGGCCAACTCTCCAGGGGCATCCACAACCTTAACGGTGCGCTCCAGGTAAACCGGCAAATCATGGTATTGCCCCTCATAGGAAATCACCACGGTTTGGGGTGGCATCTGGGTCTTGATGGCAATCCCCGCCGCTTTTGCAGAAATCCGAGTGGAGAAACGTGCTCCATCAATGAACACAAAGAATTGCGCCATGGTGGCCAAAATCATAGCGCAAAAAGCCCAGCGTGGCCCTTTCCACTTATAAAACAATGGAACCAAAACCCCGCCTGCTATAAAACTCAGCACCGCAAGGTCCAGGTGGCGTCCCAGATTTTGCCTGTCTTCCAGGGGAATAAAGCCCTGGAGGAAATAATAGGCAATAACGACGACCCAAGAAAACAGGGTATAAAATAGCATCTCTGAAAAGAAAGAGCGGCGCTCTACCAATCCCTTGTCTAGGAAGGCCGCCACCATCACCGCCAGGGGAGGAAACAGGGGGATGATATAGGTAATCAGCTTAGAAGAAGACAGGCTAAAAAAGACAAAAACGAAGCCAGCCCACAGCAATAAAAAGGAAAACAGAGGTGCCCGGGCTGTCTTGTTTTTAACTTCCAGGAAAGCTTCCCGACAGGCCCCCACCAAAAAGGCTGTCCACGGCAGGAATCCCAAAAACAAAATGGGGATAAAAAACCACATGGGCTGATAGCGCTGATGCACCGTTGTCAAATAGCGCTGAAAATGCTCGCCAATAAAATAAAACTCAAAAAATTCTGGGTTTTTCAAGGAGACCAAAAGATGCCAAGGCACCACCACCACCAAAAAAAGCCCCAGAGCCGACAAGGTATAAAGGGGCTTGATTCTTTTTCGGTTCTCCCGTCCCAAGAGCCAAAGCAGCACCACGGAACCCAAAATCCCAACGGACATCAATCCTTTTGCCAAAACCGCAAGCCCCAGAAAAATGGCAGCGCTCCAAGCGGCCCAGCGACGCTTTTTCCCAGGGGGCTCGTACATGCCAATAATAAAGCTCCACATGGCCCCCGACAGCAAAATCGCAACGGGCATATCGATGACAATCAAATGGCTCAGGCCAAAATAAAGAAAGTTGGTGGCCAGAATACCGGCGGACAACAGCCCCACCCGGCGGTTAATCAAGCGCCGGCCGGCAACATAAACAAAGACACACCCCAAGAGCCCAAAAATCATGGGCCACAGGCGCATGGCCCATTCTTCCAGCCCAAAGAGATGAATAGAGAAAGATTGGAGCCAATAAAACAAAACCGGCTTTTCGAAATACTTCAACCCATAGAGCCGAGGTGTGAGGTAATCTCCCGTGGCCACCATTTCCCGGGGGATTTCTACATACCGCCCTTCATCGGGGGCCGAAAAAGGGCGATTCCCCAAACCAAAAGAAAACAGAA
>Ga0209829_10001768_pt1 | contig 17072 bp, 12 predicted proteins | sample C_140205_EF_Meta_FD_187311 | JGI IMG/M metagenome (GOLD analysis project Ga0209829, IMG submission 187311) | Freshwater microbial communities from Lake Croche, Canada to study carbon cycling - C_140205_EF_MetaG (SPAdes) (version 2) | ecosystem: Environmental > Aquatic > Freshwater > Lake...
GGCGGTGCGATGGGCGGGAGGATGCGCGCAGCGAAGGACGGCGCGCCGATGTTGTTCGACTGATTGTAGAACGCCGAGAGGCGGCGCGTGGGATGCACGACGACGCCGGCATTGAACGTGCGCGGCTTGAAAATATTTCGGTCGAACTGGCCGGGCACCGGCGCGAACTCGTTGACGATGCGCTCGCCGCTCACGACGACAGGATCGGTGGCGGCGAGGCGGGCGGTGACGCCGTTCTTGAACTTCACGCGGTCGGCGCGGTAGCCGAGCGTGGTGATGATTTTGTCGTCCCAAAAATAATTCTGCGCGGCGAGCATCGCGGTGTCAGTGAGCTTCAAGTCGTCGGCGTTGCCGTTCTGGTTGAGCGCGACGTAGCGCGAGCGGTAGGTGTTCGCGCCGACGGTGAAGGTCGGGAACTCGATGCGCGGGTCGCTCTGGTAGTAGGTGTCGTAGGCGCCCTCGGTCGCGTAGTGGCGGCGGAAAACTTGGTTCTGTGCGTTCTCCGGTGTGCCGGCGTTGACGATCGGAACGTTGTTTTGATTGACGAGGATTTCCTGAAAGACGCGGCGGATCTGTTCGATCTTGCCCGTCTCGGCGAGACCGGCGAGGCGATGACGGCCGAGGATTTTCCCGAGATTCAGCTCGTAGGCGGCGGTGACGCGGAAGACCTCGTTGCGAAACGTCGTATCGTCAGGGCGCCACGTGTTTTCGAGGTAAAGACGGCCGACGAACGCGTTCGGCGCGGCGACGCCGGCGGTGGTGGGCAGCGTGGCGTTGGGATCGCCGCGGACGTTGATGGAGTTGCCGGGAACAGCCCAGCCGTTGGCGCGGGATTTGTTGAACGTGGAGATAAACGCGCCCTCGATCACAAGGCCGTGCCAGCGGTGTTCGATCTTCGCGCTGTAATTCCGATACGAGCCGGTGAGGAAGGAGCCCGGACCGGAGAAACTGTAGTTCGCGGGCAGCAGATCGGGCGTGGGCAAGAGGTCGGCCGAGTAGGCGACGCCCGCGGCATCGACGCCGGTGTAGCTCTGAAGCTGGTTCTGCATATTCGCGACCTGCCCGGTGTTGTCGAGGAGCGTCCAGTGGACGTTGGTGTCGACGCGATTGATGCCGAGCGCGGCGAAGGCGTTCGCGTTGAACGGCGTGGACGCGAGGTTGATCACGGGGCGATTGGCGGCGAACCAGCCCTTCACGCCGTTGCCGGCGGGCCACGGCCAATCGGTGTGGCGGCCGTGGGTGCCGGCGTCCCACGCGGCGCGGACGGTGGTGTTCGGGGCAAGCTGGTACGTGACGGCGGCGGCGATACGGCGCGACTCGGTGAAGTCGAAGCTGCGGTAGCCGTTGGCGTGCGCGTCGAGGGCGTTGAGGCGGAGGGCGAGGTTGTGGCGGACGAGGGCGCGGTTGAAATCGAATTCAGCGCGGTGGAAATTCCACGAGCCGCCGGTGAATTTCGTCGTCGTGAAATCGCGGCGCACGTTGGCCGGTTTCGACGTGAGCGCGACGGTGCCGCCGGCGGCGCCGAGGCCGAAGAGGACGGAGTTGGGGCCGGAAGAAACTTCGACGCGGTCGATGTTAAACGTGTCCTGCGGGACGGCGCTCTCGACCTGATCGACGGCGAAGGAGCCGATGATGCCGCGGATGCGGAACGGCGCGGTCGAGGCGGCGGAACTGCGTGCGGAGGGCGCGTTAAAGCCGGCGTTGGAGTCCTCGAAATCTTTTTCGAAATTCGCCGAGAAGGCCATGATCTCCTCGATGTTCGTGAGTGCGAAATCGGAGAGAAACTCGGGCGTGAACGGCGTGATGGGCGCAGAGGTGTCCTTGAGTTTCGTGTTCAGGCGAGAGCCGGAGGTGGTGTTGCCGGCTTGGTAGCCGGCGTCGGCGCCGGAATTCACCTCGAAGGGCGACAGTACCATGGCGTCGTCGACGGGCGCGGATTTAGGGACCGGGGCAGGCGCGATTTGCGCGAGGCCGGACGCGGTGGCGACGAGGCACGCCAAGAGCGCGGCGCGGTGGGAGAAATTCAAGTGCATGTGCGGCAGGGCTGGGTTCTCGAAACAGGGAGATCTGAGGGTGAAAGCGTGGACGCATTCAGCGGCTGAGAAAGAAGGGGCCTCACACATTCGTCTGACGAATTTCCACACGACCGCGCGGTTGCGGCGGCCTGCCAGCCGCCGAGTCGAGCAACCACAACGCGAGTTGCGTCCGCTTTGGCGCGTTACAAATCGAAGCCCACGGTGAATACCAACAGCCGCGGCTCCACACGGGCCCACGCGACGTATTGGCCGGTGGAGAGCACGCGGTTCGGCACGAGGTCGTGCTGGTCGAGGAGATTGCGGACATTGAGCTGCACGCGGTAGCCGGCGTTGCCGAGGAACTTTGTCTTGCCGCGGTAGCTCAGGCCAAGGTCGGTGTAGAACTCGGTCTTGCCCTCGAGGGCCTTCGCGAGGTCGAAAGTCACCGTGCCGTCGGGCAGTGTCTTGAGGCCGTAGCCGAGGTTGGGCGCAGAGCGGAAACGAAAGGCGACGTTGCTACTCAGGCCGCGAAGTTTCCCCTCGGTGACATGGTAGGCGGAGATGAAATTCCAGCGCAGGTTGCGACCCTGCGAGCGACCGCGACCATCGACCGCTTTCATGAACGCGACAGACGAGGCGACGTCCTCGTTGAAATAGCGCTCGAAGCTTTTGCTCGCGGCGTTCCCATCGTAGGGCGCGGTGCTCCAAGTCCACGTGCCGATCGTGCCGTTGCCGTCGACGTCGCGCGGGTTGGTCTTGCCACCCTCGGGCACGCTGAAGGCCTTCCACACCGGGAGGCGTTGCGCCATCCAGTCAAACCACACGGTGCCGATGTTGGACTCGGTGGAGTCCTGCTTGGCGGCGTTGGCCTTGAAGCTCCAATTGCGGGTGGGCAGCCAGCTCACGTCGAGCTCGTAGCCCTTGGCCTCGGCGTCGAACATCACCCAATAGTTGGCGCGGCCTTTCTCGCGATAGCCACCACGACCCGCGTTGATCTGCGGGAGTGCGGGGTCGAAGTTTTTCAGGTTGTTGTCGATGTTGTAGACTTGATCGCGGAAGGGATCGTTGAAGCCGGTGTTGCCGGCGCGCGTCGGGCCGGCGGTGTTCGAGTAGCGGCTCGCCCGCACGATGAGCTTGCTGTCGAAAAGCCCGAGCGAGACGCCAATGTCGTCACCCACACCGACGGCACCGGGGTATTCGTTGCCGAAAGGATCGAAGCGACCGATGTTCGGCTGGAAGGTGTCGGACTTGTTGTAGGTGACGGACGCCCACTGGGTGACATGAAAGACCGCGCCATACGTGCGCGTGAGACCTGACTGGGTCGCGCCATACGCGCCGAACTCCGCGACGGCGACCGTCGGATAGAGGCCGCTCCAGTCACGCACCTGATACCTCGGATCGATGGTGGCGCTCTTTGCGGTGTCCTTGCGGTAGCCGAAGAGGAAAACGAGGCGATCCTTCAGCAGGTAGTTTTGCCACGCGAACATCTGCGTGGAGGTTTGCGAGAGCGTGCCCTCGGGACCGGAGCCGGTGCGGACGAGTTTCCATCCTTGGCTGTTCACGTAGGGCGAATCGAAGAGATAGGCGCCCATCGAGCGGCCGGCGCTGTCGGTGAATCGCCAGGTGTTGAAGAGGCCGTCGAAGGGTTGGTAGGCGGAGTTGCCCTGCGGGCCGTTGAGATAAAAGCGGGTGTGGAAATCGCGCGTGCCGTTGCTGGCCCAAAGCTGCGTGCCGGTGCCGGTGGGGCTGCCGACGGAACCCGTGGGATAAGTGACGCCGGTGACGGTGGGCGTCTGCTCGAGGATACCGCGCTGGAGCTGCTGGCGACGGCTGGCGGACTCGGAGCCGGAGGCGAGGACGGCGACCCGATTTCGCCCGAACCATTTCAGGACACGGCTCTGCGCGAATTGCCGGCCGAAATCGAATTCGTAGGACAGCGTCGCGCGCCAGTCTTTGCGGTTCTCCCAGATCTCGCTGCCGGTCGAGCGTCCTTGGATGTAGTAGCGGCCGGCGTTGGGATTGGTCGTGACGCCGTCGGGTAGAAAGCGGTTGGCGTCAATCTTGACGGTGTTGGGGCCGAAGCCGGAGTCGGCGGTGCGCTCGTCGAGGTCCTCGTTGTTGTAGGCGAGTTCGAGATGCAGATCGCGCGCGAGCCGCTGCTCGATGAAGACGTTGAACAGATCCGAGTTCAGCTGCTGGCCGCGGCTCATGCCATAGAGATTGGTGCGGAACGGCGTCACGTGCTCGTCGCCCAACGTGAACGACTGGCGGTCGAGCGGATTGTAGGGGTTGAGCGTGCCGGGGATGTTCTGCGGCTCGCGGACCTCGACGGCGTTGTTCCAGCCGCGGAAATCGCCGTTGAGCGTGCCAGCGCCAAAAAGCCACACAGCGGGGTTGCCCTGCCGCGCGAAGACCGGGTGGTTGGCGAGACCGCCCACGGTGAGATTGCCGGGATTGGAGGAACCAGTGGCGCGATTGTCGAAGAGCGGTTTGTCGGCCGCATAGAGGCTGCCGGCGACGCGCGAGGCGTTTTCCCAGAGTGAAATCGCGTCGACCGGCGTGATGCGTGGCGCGCGATTGCTAAAGCGCTCCACTTTTTCGCCGTGCACGGAGATCGTCGTGTACTTGAAAGGTTGAGCGGTGACGGCGCCGTAATAGCGGTCCTGGCGATCGAGGTTGGGCTTGATGCTCGTGACGTTTTCCTCGGACATCCACGCGACGCGCACGCCGAGTTTTTCCTTCAGGATCGGCTGGTTGAAATTGAGCGAGGCGCGCCGGGAATCCTCGGAGTTGTATTGGAGCTCAGTCGCGGCCGAGCGGCGGCGGAGGTTGGCGCGCTGGAGCGAGACGTCGACGATGCCCGAGGGACTGCCGAGACCGAAGAGAATGGCGTTGGGGCCGCGCGCGATCGTGACGCGGTCCAGGTTGTAGTTGTCAGTCGGCATGCCGGCTTCGAAGAAGTTGCGCGAGAGCGTGGCACCGGTGAGCCCGCGGACGCGCGTGTTGTTGCGCGGCTGAAAGACACCGAAGCCCGTGCCGTCGCCATCGACGATCTCGGCGGGGCCCTCGATGTTGGTCGAGTAGATGAGCGCTTGCTCAAAGCTGTTCACGCCGAGGTCGCGCATGAAATCCATCGTCAGCACCTCCATCGGCTGCGCGAGGTCTTTGAAGTCGGTCTTCATGCGCGAGCCGCCGAGCGTCTGCGTGGCGACCCAGCCGGTCTCCGAGTCGGAGGAGATAACAAAGGGAGAAAGTTCGATGACGTTTTCTCCCGCAGCGGTCGTAGCCGGGTTGTTCGCGACCGGGCGGGCGGGCGATGCTGCGGGCGCGACCTGAGCCCGGAGCAGGTAGACGGGCACGAGAGCGCAGGTGAAGACGAGAAATAGGCGCACGTGGGGAGAGCGAAGTTTCATGACGGAAAGCGGATGGTGGGTAACCAGGCTAAGCACGCCCGGGGGGGTGGGCGGGCTGAGACAGCAGCAAGAAGCCACCTCAACCGAACGAAGGAAACACCGTGCTTCGCACATTCAGGTGACGATTTTCCACATCGCCCGAAGTCCAACCCTCCTTGAGCAACATGCGCCCCTCTGCTCCGCGAACCTTCGGCCTCCCCATTTAACTATCAGCAAACAGGCCCTTACCTCCGTCATTTTGGGACCTGCGGCAGCAGCTACTGAACGCACCCGTCACTTCACCGAAAGGCTGACCCGATGGATCGAAGGTTTCGGCGGCGTCGAAAACGGACCGTGCTGGGCGCGAAATTCGCGCGGCGAGAGGCCCACGTGCCGGCGGAACAGCTTTGAGAAATGATACGGATCAGGCAGCCCCACCGCTTTGCCCACCTCAGCCACGGCGAGCGTCGTGCTGAGCAGGAGTTCACGCGCTTCCTGCAATTGCCGACCGATCACATGCCCCTTGGCAGAAACGCCGAGGTGTCGGCGAAACAATTTCAGAACATGCGAACGACTCCGTCCGATGATCGCCGCCAGATCCTCGATGCGCGGCGCCAGGTGAAATCCTTTTTCCACGTGGACGAGCAGCCGGCGCAATTCCTCCGGACGGCTCGCCTCGGGTTCGATCGTCGAACTAGCCGCCCGCAGAATTTCGCGCTCCAGTAACAACCCCAGCGCGCGCGCTTCTGCTTCGCCGCGCTCCGCGCCCAAAAACCAACGAGTGGTGTAGTCAATCAGGCGGCCCAGCGGTTCATCTGCTTTGGTGCGCAACTGAACGGGGCCCTCCATTATCGGCCAAGCCACGTCGCGCCGATCGGGCGAATCGAACTCGGCCTCATTTTTTTCGTGCGGCACATTAGGCACCCATCGCGAACCCGGCCGATACCATGGCACCAGATGGACGTGCGCCGTATACATCGGATCCTCCGCCGAAGGAAAATAGGTGATGCGCCGATTCCATGGCAGCACATAGACGTCGTGGGGCTCCAAGCGATGCCGGACTCCATTGAGCTCAAACATCCCATGTCCGCTTTTACACCAGAACAACGCGCGACTCTGGACGCAGCCGTTGGTGAACTTCTGACGCGCGGCAAATTGGAATAGACCAGCCCGGCAGACTGCTGGCGCCCCCGCCGGGGGCGGTGTCTTCTCCTCCGTGCCCCTTGATTTTCGAAGTCGCGCGAGCGCCATAGGATGCAAAACAACAAGAGATTCCGCACTTGTCTATGGTTACTTTACTCTCCGGCCGGTATAGTCTCCGCGTATTACCCCCCACCACGCTCGCCCACCGACGTTGCCCCACCCTCCATCCCCATGAAATACCGCAGCCTACCACTGATTGTTTTGTTCCTCACCGTAAGTGCACTGCCCTGCGGGCGTGCCCAAACCGCCGCGCCCAAGCCGTCCGAAGCCGAAACCGCCATCGTTCTTTCCCCGTTCGTCGTCGTCACCGAAAGTGATCAGGGCTATCGCTCCCAGTTCACTACCGCCGGCAGCCGCCTCAAGACTGACCTCAAGGACATCGCGGCGTCCGTCTCGGTCTTGACGGAAGAGTTCATGAACGATCTCGCGGCCAACGACGTCGCGTCCGCTCTGGCCTTCGTCTCCGGCGCGGAAAACGACTCCACCTACCACCAAGAGGGTCTGACCTTTAGCGGCGCCAACAATTACGTCGGCGGCGATTTCGGCGATAATAACAACCGCTCCGGCGAAGTCCGCGTGCGTGGTTTGGGCCGCGCCACCACCACGATCAATTACATCGAAGTCCTCGGCTCCACCGACCGCTACAACACTGATCGCTCGGAATTTCTTCGCGGCGCCAACTCCATCCTCTTCGGCCTCGCCGAGCCCGCCGGTCTCATCAACTCCTCGACCAAGGCCGCGCGCCTCAACCGCAACGCCAGCAAAGTCGAGACCAAGGTCGATGACCTCGGCTCCAATCGCGTGGTCCTCGACCACAACCAAGTCCTCCTCAAGAACCGTTTGGCCGTGCGTGGCGTCGCCCTTTACAACGATCAACGCTACGCGGTGAAAACCGCTTTCCAACGCGACAAGCGTCTCTTCGCCACGGCCACCTACACCCCGTTCGCCGGCACGACCCTGCGCAGTTTTTACGAGGCCCAGAATTCCACCGGTCGCCGGCCCAACTTACGCACCGTGCAGGACAACGTCTCGGGCTGGTTGAACGCCTACAACACGTACGCGCCGCAAATGACCGCAGCTCAAGTCGCTGCCGCGTTCTACTGGGACGGCGGTCTCCGCAACTCCGCCAACACCGCCGGCACCCCGCCCGCCTCGGTCGTCACCCTCGCCGATGGCCGCACGGTCAACCTCGGCCTGATCCGCCGCGACCTCGATTCCTCGGCGCAAAGCACGGCCCTGCTCTACAGCCCCGGCCAATGGGAAAACCCGCTGGACAACCGCGCCACGATCCTCAGCACCCGCAACAACACCGGTGCCGCCGCCAACGTCAGCCCCACCGCGAAATTCATCCGCTCCGGCGATCCCCGGGAAAATACCGTCGGCTTCCTCGATCCCCAGGTGACGAGCAGCCGCATCTTCCCCTACGAATCCGTCGAGATCGGCGCCCTGCCCGGCAACTCGCGCTGGGAGAACGACCACAAATTCTACGTTAATCTGGAGCAGCGCATTACCCCGGACTTTTTCGTGTCAGCCGCGTTCCAACACGAAACCCGCTCCACCGAACAATATTTCGCCGCGATCTCCCAAACCAACCAGATCTCCATCGACATCAGCACGCGCCTGCCCGACGGCCGGACCAACCCCAACTTCCTCCGTCCCTTCATCTATGGTCGCAACATCGGCGAATCGATCGACGGCTCCTTGAAGAGCTTCGTGCTTTAGGCCAACTACGACTTCGATTTCGCCAAAAAAACCAAGTCTCTCGGCTGGCTCGGCTTCCACCGCTTTACTACCGTTCACACCCGCTCCGAGCAGGACCGTCTGCGCTATCAGTTCAACTATCAGTATGGTGACGACATCCCGGGCGTCCTGCCCCAGTCGATCGCCGGCAACTCCCAAGCCCGCTACAACATGCAGCTTTGGTATGTGGGGGATCCCGTACAAGTCGGCGACACCGGCCTCCGCTTCACCTGCTTCCCGACCGACACTGGGCCCCGTTCTGATGGTCGCGGATTGCGCGACGCGGGGCTATTTCAGTTCACGGATTTTCGTTTCAATGGCTGCGGCTTTCAACTCGGCCTCGGCCAGAGGCAGGCCCACCGCGACTCCCGGGCGCTGGTGCCCGGTGGCCGTTAGCCAAGCGGCCATGACCAGTTTGCGGCGTTCACGGATGAGCTGTAGCAGAGGGGTGTCCGGGTTTGTTGAGAGGGTGACGAGCAGTTCATTTTTGTCGGGCTGGAGACCCCAGGCCGACAGAATCGCGTGAGCGATGACGGCGTGACCAGCGGTGTCGGGATGCACGCCATCCTTTGAGAAGGTGAAGACCGGATCCGTTTGACGGCGGAGCGCGATCGCCGCGGCCATCGGGTTGTGCGCGTCGATGACGTCCCAACCCTCGGCCCGCTGGGCGACGAGCCACGCGGAATAGCGGGCGAGCACCTCGTTGTAGCCGGCAAAGGGAGTCGGATAGGATTCGCGGCCGGCGGGGAGCACTTTGGCGGCGATCGGCAGTGGGTCGAAGACGGGCGGCGTGACGTGGATAATCGTCGCGCCGGTGGCCGCGACGGCGGCGTGCAGGCGCGTCATGCCGTCGCGAAATTTCGCGAAGCGTTCTTCGGCGAGGGGGAAATAAATCCCATCGTTCATCCCGTAGCAGGCGACCACGACATCGGGTTTCGTCCGTGCAAGGATGCGCGCGAGCCGTTCGTGGAGATCGGGCCGGGGAAATTTTCCGCCGGCGTGCCCAAGTTCGGACAGGCCGGAGACGGTTTCGCTGGAGAGACCGAGGTCGATGATTTCGCCCTTCCAGCTGGGCGTGCGCGTGCGGATGACGGTCTCGATGAAATCGACGTAGGTTCCGGCGTGGGTAATACTGTCGCCGAGGAAGACGACCCGTTTGGCCGCGGCGAGCGCCGCCGGGAGCCCGCGTTCATGGTGAGCGCCGGGGAGTGGCTTCGGCTCGGCGGCGAGTGTGGCCAGCGTCGCCACGAGGAAAAAAAGCAAGCGTCCAGCACCAGCGTGAAGCGATGGGATTCGGCTGAGAGGAGTATTCATGAGGGGAAGCGCGTGCTGCGGGTGCCGAGGACGAGGGCGACCTCGCAGAAGAGTCCGCGCGGCCCCTCCTTGGTTTGATGGGCGGTCCACGCGTTAAGAAGGGGTAAAGCAGGTGTGAGGCCCGGTCGCACAGCTTTTTATTCCCCGTGAATCCCCTGCCCCGAAGCGTGCTTAGGTTTGGTGTGAGCGTGTGGGCGCGAGCAGGCTCGCTCCCACTCGACTGCGAGGATGGGCCGTGAATGCCTCGGGCAGCTTCACTCCGGCACGAGCTCGGGCACGATGGTGCGGCTGGTTTCTCGGCGGATGGACTCGAGGTTTTCGCGGATGAGCGCGCCCATCGATTCGCAACGCAGGTAATCTTTGCGGCCGTAATGTTCGGCGAGGCCCTCGCGGAGTTCGCGGATTTTTTCAATGGGCGCGATGGGGTCGCGCGCCATGTCGTGGAGCAACAGGCCGAGCCGCTCCGCGGCGAGCTGGGCACGTTGGAGCATCAACGTTTCCTCCTCACGTTTGTATTGTTTGGCCGTCTCGGGGCGCAGGTGCTTGATGCAAAACATCGCGAACGACGCGTTCTCCTTAAAGAAATGCGGCAGGTAGAAATTCTTGCGTCCGTTGAAACTCTGTTGGTCGAAATCCATGGCGCGGATACGCACCTGCCAGTCGTCGAAGTCCGGCGTGAGCAGCACGACAAAATTATACGAGCGCATGTCGCCGAGGAGACGGACGAAGCAACGCTCATTGAACTTCACGAGCTCCTTGGCGATGCGGATCGGGCGGAGTTCCTTCCGGTGTAGCCAGCGGTCGATAAAAATATCTCCGGGAATCCCGACGACGTGCTCTTCGACGAGGGTCGTGCCGTGCGTGATGTAGTTGAGGCGGTTGGGCGAGAGCAGGTGCTCGAGTTCGAGACCGTAGACGCGGGAGGCGTCGGCTTTCTTCACGTAGAAATAGTCCTGATTGTCGTTATAGGCGTTGACGATCCGGATGCGAAACGGGGTCGAGTTGCCGAAGGTGCAAAAATCCACGCGGTCGACGTAGAGATGATTGATGACCGAAAAATCACCATCGACCTTGAGGATCGCGTAGACTTTTTTCAGCGCCTCGTAGAGGGCGGGCATCTCGGTTTGTTCGTAGATCACGGTATCCCAGAGCGTGGGATGGCCATTTTCGTCGGTGAGCGGAATGACTTCGTGAAACGACCGGAGTCGTTCGTAGGTGACGGGGAGATCGCGTTCGCGACGGTAGCGGCGGAGGTAGCCCCGGAGATCGGGGCTGATGGGAAAGCTCGGCTTGCGCTGGGTGGGAGCGGGTTCGAAAAGCGTCGTCGCGGCGGCGGCCATGCGGGCGAACGTGGGGTGGGGTGCGGGCGCTGGCAATGCTGGGGGTGCGCGTGATGGCTGACGGCGCGGCCTTCCGCGCAGCGTTTAGATTATACTTCTCCTCTGGCGGTATTCGCGTTCAGGTGAGCGCGCCATGAAACTTCGCTTCTCGGTGATTGCCTCGGTGCTTGCCCTGCTGGGTGTCGGTGCGGCGATCGTGGGGAAGTTTGCTGGTTCGGGTATCGTGCCGACCCCGGCCGCACCGCTGTCGCCCTCCGTCGCCGCGTCTAAGCCCGATGCCAGTGGCTTGGCGCTCGAGCGTGACCACGCCGCCGTTTTTCAACGCGCCTTCTGGCGTCGCCCCGCGTCCTCCGACAAGATCCTCCACGCCGAACGCCGTGATTGGCTCGATGATGCGAGTGGCGTTCAAAAGTGGCAGTGGTTCATCGCCGTGCAGCCGAGCGCCGCGTTCCGCGACTGGCTGCTCAAAGACAATCCGTTCGAACTCGTGAGCGTCGCTCCCGGCACGGAACTCGTCCCGCTGTCGTCTCCGCCCGCTTGGTTTCCCTCCGCTGGCGAACTCGCCGGCCTCAGTCGCTACCGCAATCGTGAAGGTCGCTATTTAGTCTTTCACGATCTGGCCAACGACCGGCTCTACGCCACGGATGCGGGTGGCGGTTTCGCCGGCGCGCAGAAATAGCCGAGCGCACCCGGCGAGCTGTCGCCCAAGTGGTGGTGATTCCTCATCAGGCAATACGCGTGGACGCGCCACCCCATCCGCTCACACGCTTCGCCCAGGCAGGTGCAAACGCCAACGCTGCACCCCCTGGCTCAAACAGATCTCCACGATAGTTTCCGCAGTTGATGACGGGGTAAACAGTCCCGGCGAATTCGATCCTCGGCTTTCGTCCCATAGCGAACACAGAAACGGAGCCGCCAACCAAGCTGAACCACAAAGGTTAGGGGCTAACCTCGTTGGACTGCCGGCGCGAAAGTCAACCGCACGACCGACGGTCGTAGATTTCCCGTCTCCGTTTCGCGGCCCCTGCCTTGAGCGCGTGTCAACCATCACGCGTTTTTATCAGCCCAGCCACTCGCCCCAATGGCTGCGAGGCAGAAAAACAAGACCCGATCCGCAGGAAATAGCGTTTGTGATTTATCAGAAAATGTCACGAGGAGGCGCGGCCGTGATTTACATCCAATGCCATCGTACCGTCGCCTGACTTCGGCGTGACTTTAACCATGCCCCAAAAAGTTCCTGCTGGATTCTCTGGCGAGTCGCCGCATCCAGCCGCGCGGGCCGCTGATTTAGGATTTGCGCAACGCTAAATCCATCAGGCGTCTGAAACGGGCCAACGATGTCCATCGGCAACTTTCCCTCAAAATTCCCCGCTAGTTCACATCGATACAAAGTTCTAAAATTACAAACCCACGCATGCCGACTCTTCGTGACCAATTCAGGGAATGGAAATTGCCGATTTTGACGCCATTTTCTTGCTAATTTCTCAGCCGCCGGCCGCGTAAGACCGGAAACTTGGAGCACCCCGAGGCTTTCAAAATTACTGCGGTTCGCGCGAAAGTAGGGTAAAACCGAAGATCGCGTCAGGTTTTGCTTAAATTTTCTCACTAGCTCTTCGTGCCCGACCATCGACCGGAGCGCTTCCATGGTCAGGTTTGTTTCCTCCAGCCATCGCTGGGTTTCGACCGCGCTCCCGAGCCCACGATTGAGTCTGAAATTGTCAACTGCCCGGCTGATCTCGTGCTCACTCAGCGACATCGGCTCAACGGAGATCGCTTCAGACAACAAGGAGCGCTCAATCAATTCCTCCATTAAGTTTGGCTGATCAGCCAATACGCTGTTTAAAAAGAGCAGGGCCGACTGAATGGTCATTTCCGCACCGTTGACCGAAAGAACAAAATTTGCCGCCCAATGATCGGCAAATTGCGGAATCCAAGGGAGCCCGCTGTCACCATTCCACCCCAAGGAAATCACCCCACCAGCCTTGTGGTCGAGGTGCAGCAGCAAATCATAAGTCACCCGATCCGACGCGGGGATGACATGGGTGATGAGTTTCGCTCGCAAATCCGGATAGCGTTCATTGAAACGGGTAAAAAGTTTCCGCGTGACGCCCGTCAGGTTACGACCAGCCGGCAGTTTCCTGAGGAGAACCACCGCGGCGACAATCGCTTCGTCGAGGACGGTCGAAGCGGTGAATTTCATAGGTGATTCGCGCACGCGCGCCCCTTAACCAAAAGGTCCGCCACCGCCTGGCTTATGGGAAGTCCGGTATAATCCTCAATCCAGGCCCACTGACCTCCAGGATTTATTTCAAGAAAAACGTAGTCTCCCTCTGGCGTAAGAATGAGATCGATCGCGCCAAAGCAAAGCCCAAGCGCTTGGACGACCTTCCGACAGGCGCGACTGACTTTCTCCGGCAGCTGGTGAATGCCATAGTTTCGGTCCCCGGCATGCTCAGGATAGTGCCGCCAGTCGGTCAGTGTCCGGTTACTTTCAGTTGAGCGAATCTCAGCAGCTAAAACCGTCCCGCCGATCACCGTCACGCGCAGCTCCACTTTCTTGAGAATGTTTTCCTGAAATGTTACGGCCGCAAAACGCACCGCCTCATGGTCGGCCAGATCACGGCGGTGAACTTCCCGCGTGAAGGGTTGCACTTTCTCACCGTCCCGAGTCGTGGCCAAAGGAATCGGCGTCTTACTGATTATCCGACCTTGGCAGGCATGGAAAAAATTGATGAGTTGATCGGGGTCGTTTGTCACCAAGGTTCTAGGAATAGAAAAGCCCAAGCGACCGGCCAAGGCCAATTGGTTGAGTTTATTATATGGGGAGGCGCATTGCTCCCGCCGAACGTTGGCCCCATGGTTCTGAACAGCGCGCCGATTATTTCGGAACGGCTCGCGATCGGAGGATGGTCTCTCTGGTAGCCACAGACAATCGACGCACTCATATAGCTCAGAAAGAAAGCGGGCGCTCGTCTCCTCAACCCACCAAACCTGTTCAGGGGCCAGCCGCTCCTCCGCGCACGGGCGCGCGCGCGCTCGGTTCCAGACCGCGCTAACCGCATCAAGGTCAAGCGTTGAGCCTAAGCCAGTCATCTGCTTCACGCAAGTGCCATTGCTCGCAAACGAAACGCTCACGCGACACCGCGCTGGATAATCGTGAGGATCGAAATACACGTACTCAACTCCCCAACTGTCCAGATGACGAGTCACATAGGGTATATGCAAATCTCCCCGAGCGGCAACGATCAGAATGATTGGGTCGCGCAGTCGCTTATTTCGCATAAATTTAATCTAGCAGAATTGTCGGACTTAGAAAATCAAGGCCTCTGCAAGCGATTATTTGCGAGTTTGGGTTAATCAAAAGTCGAATATTGAGCCATAAAACGACTTCAAAAGGCTAAGTCCGACCGACTCGTGGAGTCCGCCGGACTTAGGCTGTTGAGAACCTGTGCAGCCTTTTGACCGACCCCTTCGGCGGGCGCAAACGAGCCCAGCAGCCTCGGGAGGGCTTCACTGGGACTTCGCTCTAAGTCCGAAGGGCTGCTCGGGGCGTCGGATTTTGGCTACCGAAACGGCCGAGGCAACTCAGCAAGCCTCATTGAGAGTCGACCTCGTCTCCGGTGTAAACAATTTTAGTAGCCCCAAGCTGATTGCCGAGTTTAGATGAGCTGATGCCGCCAATCCTCGGGCCAGCCCCACCCTTGGGATTTTTCTTGGGCGTGAGTTCTCTAATTTTAACTGACTGCTGCTTGATTCCAACTGAGGTGCTTTTTTTCATATTAACTCCTGCTTGTTTTTATCGATTTGTTTTTACGACTCCGGGTGAAGTTAGTCAAAAATTATCCCCCCTATTGTTGAATAATAGCGATGTCGGGCAACGGGTAAAATGAGCTGTACCAAAAGGATTGGCGAGGGAGTGTAGAGTGAGCGTTGGGCGCTCAAACCAATACTCAAGAAAAAAACGCCTAATCACAACCCGCCGAGGCTGAGCCGAGCGCGAAAAATATCCTGGCCTTGCGCTGCATCCACAGCGGCCGGCGCCTCGACGAATTCTGGAAACACCGCCTCAACGCCCACGCGGCCCGAAATGATTCCCTCCCCTGGCCGCCTGATAGAAGAATTTTGCTTCACGCCCCAACCCGTCAGAGGAAATCCACCATGAGGAGGATCGTTCCCCCACAGTAATCTGCCAATCAGAGCTGAAGAGCACGCCCCGTACTGGCGCGCGCCGGCGGCTCGGCTTTGGAGGCCGCAGTTGCAGAGTATCTAAAGATCCACTACGCCGAGCAGAACCAAACCGGCCACCGTTTGGTGGTGCGCAACGGCCACCGCGCGATCCGGAATCTGCAAACTGGGCGCGGAGCGATCGAGGCGCGGGCCCCTCGAATCTTGACCGTTGCGAAGGCGAGCGCTTCATCAGCCGGATCCTGCCGCCCGACCTGCGGCGGGTGCCGAGTTTGAAAAACCTGATTCCCGCGCTTTCCCTCAAAGGGATTTCGACCTCCGCGATGCCGGCGGCGTTGGCGCCCTGGGTGGGGCCAAACGCGGCCGGATTGTCGCCGGCATCGATCGTGCGCCTCGTCGCCGGCTGGCAGGACGAATATCCCGCGTGGTCAAAGCGCGATCTCCGCCAGGAGGAAATCGTCTGCCGCCGGGCCCAATGGGATTTACGGCAGCGTACGACTGCCCGACACGCGGCCGTGCCGGTTGGTCGTCAACGACGCGCGCAAGGATGGGAGGAAAGCCTTGCTCGCGATCAGCGCCGTCGAGCGGGAAAGTGAGCTGTAACCCCTCCCGGATCCGATCCCCTGAAAATCCAGTTTCCTATCAGCCCCCGCCCCAAAATCGGATTTTGGCCGTGACAGAAAGAAACAGGGTCAACGTTGCGCCCAAGCGATTAACAAATGGTGTTTCTTAGGAGCTCGAGAGACAAGCCAAAGGGGTCACACTTTGCAATTTGCACTTGCTTGCGGGTGAAGGCACAGGCAGGAAGGGGCATGGCAAGAAAACTCAGATTGGAATTCGAGGGGGCGAACTACCATGTGATCAGCCGGGGGAACTACCGGGCGGATGTGTTTGGGGCGGATACCAAGAAGGCCGCGTTTATGCAGTGCCTCGGGGAGGCGAGCGAAAAATCGGGTTGGGTGGTCCATGCGTGGTGCGTGATGTCGAACCACTACCACCTGTGCATCACGACGCCGCGGCCGAATCTGGTCGAAGGGATGCAGTGGTTGCAGGCGACCTTCTCGAATCGATGCAACCGGCTGCGCAACGAGCGCGGGCCCCTGTTTCAGGGCCGCTATAAGGCCCCGATCATCGCGCCGGAAGTAGTGGGTGCGGTTTGTCACTACATCCACCTCAATCCGGTCCGAGCGAGCGTGGTGACGGTGTCGAAACTGTCCGGGTGGGCCTGGACCAGTCTGCAGGCCCTTCAGACTGTTTCACGCCGCCCTCGTTGGTTTTCGCCGGAAGCGGCTCTGGCTCATGCGGGTGGCCTCCGGGATACGCCTGTTGGCCGAAAACGATATGTCGATTATCTGGGCTGGCTGCAGGAGGACGATTTCGGGAAAAAGTCTTTGGAATTTGACCGGTTGTCGAAGGATTGGGCGGTCGGCGAAAAGGAATTCAAGAAGGAGCTGCTGAAAGCACATCGCCACTTGGAAGGAGCGGTCGAACGCGGGGACGCCGGACCCAGGGAACTCTCGAGGGAACTTTGGCGGGAACGGCTGGACGTGTTGCTGACAGCGCTGAAGAAAGACAGCCGTTCAATCGCGAACGACCCCAAAGGCGCGGCTTGGAAAGTGGCCATGGCGACGAGCATGAAAACGACCACCACGGCCTCAAATCCTTGGCTCGCGCAGGCGCTCGGCATGGGGAGTCCGTTTCGACTTAGCCGGCTGGTCAGCTCCTGCCGCGCGGATCCCAGTCCCTTTCAAACGCCACTCAAGGTGATTAAAAATTGCAAAGGTTGACCCCTGCTATGGGGAAATGAAGTCAAGCGTGATGCTGAGGATAGTTTATTTTTCTGAGATAGGTTGGTTTTCTTTTAGCGGCTTGGTCGCCGGCGA
>Ga0209829_10001769_pt1 | contig 17069 bp, 10 predicted proteins | sample C_140205_EF_Meta_FD_187311 | JGI IMG/M metagenome (GOLD analysis project Ga0209829, IMG submission 187311) | Freshwater microbial communities from Lake Croche, Canada to study carbon cycling - C_140205_EF_MetaG (SPAdes) (version 2) | ecosystem: Environmental > Aquatic > Freshwater > Lake...
AGAAAGCCGGCGCCGCCGGTGACGAGAATGCGCATGGAAAGAAAAAAGTGAGAGGCAGAGTGAGCGGCAAACGGAGCGGCTTGGCGAGAATCAGATTTGGCGCGCGCTAGGTTTGGAATGCGGAGACAAGACGACGGTCCGCCAGCACGGCGCAGCGCCTGCCGGAGACAACTCCGCCCTTCGCCTCGCAGATTGGGCTGCGTTTGGTCAGCAGTAAGGAAGGCGACAACCCACCAAAAACGGCCTCGCTTGCCCTTCGCACCAATAGTGTTCATTTGAACACTCATTCAGTTTCCCCGCGCCCATCGCAGCGTCGGCCGGGCTGCAACCGGCACCGGAACGGCGCTGCGCGCTCGCCCAGACTCTCAATCGCCACTCCGCCTATGGTCTGCATCCGCTACCGTCCCCGCCAGCCTCGCGCCTCGCCCATCTGGCAAATCCTTCACGATCACGCGGACAAACTGCCCGCGCTACGCCTCCACCCCGAAGCGACTGCCGCCATCGCCGCCTTTCTCGACTGCGGCGACCTCCACGCCGGCTTCACCCGCTTCCATTGCCCCGACTGCGACCACGAATTCCTCCTCGCCTTCACCTGCCAACAACGCGGCCTCTGCGCCTCCTGCCACCAGCGCCGCACGCTCATCGAGGGCGCCTTCATCGCCGACACCATCTGCGCCGCCGTGCCCCATCGGCACCTTGTCCTCACCGTGCCGCGCCTCATCCGCACGCTCTTTCTCCGCGACCGCTCGTTGCTCGACCACCTCTACCACGCCGCCCATTTCGCCATCACCGCCTGGCTTCGCCTCCGCACCGACTGCCCCACCGGCCAGCCCGGCCTCGTCATGGCACTCCAAACTTTCGGCGATTTTCTCTTCTGGCACCCGCACGTCCACGTCATCGCCACCGCCGGAATCTTCGACGCCGACGGCAGGTTCCATCTCTCACTCCCTGGCGGTTGGGAGGAGTTGCGGGAGCTCTGGCGCCACGCCCTCCTCCACCGGCTGCGCGCCGCTGGCGCCCTCGCCGAGTGGCAAATCGCCAAGCTGCAAAACTGGCGCCACAGCGGCTTCAGTCTCGATGCCGGCGAAGCCCCCATCGCCGCCGACGATGCCGCCGGCCGCCGCCGTCTCGCCGAATACCTGCTGCGAGCCCCGTTCTCCCTCGAAAAAATCACCTACAACGCCGACGCCGGCAGCGTGCTTTACCGCTCCGAACGCCACTGGCGCACCAAGCGCAACTTCGAGGTCTTTTCCGCCGCCAATTTCATTACTGCCCTCCTCGCGCAGATCCCCCCGAAAGGCGTGCCGCTCGTGCGCTACTACGGCTGGTATAGCAACAAGAGCCGCGGCCTCCGCGCCGCCGCCGCCGTCAACGCCACCGCTCCCGCCGGTTCGGTGCCCATCGCACTCCCGCCTCCACCGCGCCGGCGCCGCACCCGCTGGCGCGAGTTGATCAAGCGGGTCTGGGGCGCGGACCCGCTTAAATGCCCGCTCTGCTCCGGGCTGCTCCGGCCCATCGCCGTCGTGAAAACCGCCGCCGAGATTCACGCCGTGCTGGCTCCGCTCGGGCTCTCCCGATCCCATGACCGCCCGTTTGCGCACGGCCCGCCCGTCCCTGAAGTCACTGTGCTGGTGGCCGCCGACTCGGGCACCGCCTATCCGGTCGACCCTCCGCCGTTCGAATCGCGGCTGCCGTATCCACGGCCACGCGACGACCCGCTGCGCTACCGGGCGGAAGTGATGGCGCCCGGGGAGGACTTCGACCAGACGGGCTTTGAGCTGCCGGCCGCACCGGCAGCTCCGGCCGAGGCCCTCGGGCAGGGACTGCTGTTCGACGACGATTGCTCCCAGCCTGATTCAGCCGACGCCGAGCCCGTGTTCTGGACCGGCGGCACCGAACAGGCCGGCCCAGCCGACGACTTCGTCCAGGCAGACGCGCTGGAGGCAGTTTAAAAACTTACTCGTTGACAGCGAGGGCCGGAGGCCGGTCCATTTCCTACGTGATCGCTGCGACCGACGTTCGAATATCAGCCAACCCGCCTTCAAAATCGGACGGTTTGTTAAATTTTTGCTCCGAAATCTTTGTTAACCGGCTCTTCGCGCCGCAGACCGGTCAGACTGTCGTGAGAGTTGGGGGACACCAAGGGTCCGATTCCGTTTCTATCAGCCACCCTCCCCTTAAACCCCTCCCGGACCCGATCACCCTGAAAATCCAGTCCCCTATCAGTAACAAAATATCTCGCGTAGCTTCGGCTGCAGTCCGCAACGAAACCTAGGAAATTTCGGGACACATGTAGCGCAATTCGAAGTGCGCCCCAACTGGGGGCGCATCGAAAGCGTCTTCATGTAGGCTCTCCTAGGTGCCTGTTGCGGGACGCAAGTAGGTGCGTCCCTTTTTCGTTGGCGAAATGGGCGGTCGTCCGATGCGAACCACTTCCCCCATGAAAACCAATCGCCGTATCCTGACGGGCATTCTGCTCGCCGCTGTCTCCATGTTTCTGCGACCGCTGCAAGCGCAGGTCACTAACTCCGGAATCATCACCGCAGTTTCCGCACCACGTCAGGTGGTCAACGTCGGACAGAACATTACGCTTTCGGTGACCGCTCCGACCGCTACCGCGTTTCAATGGGAACGAAACGGCCTGCCGATCGCCGGGGCAACCGCGGCCACCTACACGATTACCGGCGCCACGCCGTGGCGCGACAACGGCTGGTATCAGGCGGTGGCCTTGAACGCGACGACATCGACGAACAGTGCCGTGATCTTCGTCAACGTGGTCGTGAACAAGGCACACGTTGTCGTGTGGGGACAGGAAAACATGCCGGAGCAGAACTCGAAAACAGCAGCCCTCAGCAGCGTTGTCTCGATAGATACGCTCGAGCGTTTCGACCTAGCCCTAAAGGCCGATGGCAACGTCGCCGGATCGGGCAGCAATTACTACGGTGAGACGAGTATCCCGTCTGGACTCAGCAGCGTCGTTGGGATCGGTGCAGGCTACGGCCATAGCGTCGCCCTCAAGAGTGACGGTATAGTGGTGGCATGGGGGCTGCCCGAGTGGACTGTAGTACCTGCCGGGCTTCGAGATGTGGTAAGCATCTCCGTTGGTGTAGGGCACACTTTGGCGCTGAAGGCAGACGGAACCGTTGTCGGGTGGGGCCAAAATAACGTTGGGCAGACCACTATCCCCGGGGGGCTTTCTCAGGTCGTTGCTGTCGCAGCAGCAGCCTATCAATCTCTTGCCTTACTATCAGATGGCTCGGTCTTCGCGTGGGGGGCCAACGGTTATGGTCAATCTACAGTACCCACCGGACTGAAAAATGTGGTCAAGATCTCGGCTGGCGGAGATTTCAGCGTAGCACTAAAAGGTGATGGGACTGTAGTCGTATGGGGAGGAATGTCGTCAGTCCCGAATGGCCTGACGGATGTTGTCGATATCTCCGCAGGCTATAGTGCCGTTCTAGCTCTAAAGTCCAACGGTACAGTTGTCGGTTGGGGCAATAACAGTCACGGGCAGTCAGATATTCCGGCGGAGTTGGGTAATGTCGTTGGCATCGTTTCTGGAGCTTATCGCTCCATCGCAATTCGCGATGCATCGAGTGATCTTGCTCCAACGGTAACCACCCAACCGCTATCCAAGTCGGCGACAACAGCGGCAAGTGTGTCGTTCTCGGTCGTGATCCAATCGGGCACGGCACCCAACACCTACCAGTGGAGGAGGAGCGGTTTTCTGATAGCTGGCGCGACCTCCCCGACGTACACCATAGACTCGGTCGCCGCGGATAATGCCGGCAGTTACGATGTTCTGATTACAAACCATCTCGGCTCCATTACGAGCGCCGCGGCGACGCTGACTGTCTCGCCCCCGTCGCCCCCCTCGATCACCACGCAACCCGTCAGCCAGAGCGCCGTCACTGCAGGAACCGCTACTTTCTCGGTGGCGGCTACCGGTACCGAGCCCATGAAGTACCAGTGGCGCAAAGACGGCACAGCCATCAGCGGCGCCACCAACAGCTCGATCTCCTTCAGCAACGTCCAGACCGAGCAGCTGGGCTCGTACACTGTCGTTATCAGTAACAGCCTCGGCGACGTCACGAGCTCCGCGGCTAGCCTCACTGTATCGACGAACGCGACCTACACTTTTTCTACCTTCGCCGGATCGGGCACGAACGGAACCGTGGACGGCACCGGAAAGGCCGCGCAGTTCAACGCGCCTTGGGGAATCGCAGTCGACTCCGCGGGAAATGTCTACGTCTCCGAAGGCGGAGGCTCTGGTCTTTCCGTTCCGCCGAGCAACGTGATCAGAAAAATTACCTCCGCAGGGATCGTGACAACCCTCGCCGGAAAAGTCGGTGTAACAGGGAGCCAAGACGGAGTCGGCACCGCGGCTACTTTCAATGGCCCACGTGGTCTGGCAGTGGACTCAGCAGGAACAGTCTATGTGGCGGCCAACGGTATTCGCAAAATCACGACCGCCGCCGTCGTGAGCACTCTGGTTCCCAACATGAACCAGCCATCCGCGGTTGTGTTCGATATAAACGGCAACCTACTGGTCGCCGAGTCGAACACCCACGCGATCAAGAAAGTGACCCTCCAAGGCGCCGTAGCTGACTACGCAGGAACAGGAACATGGGGCTGGCTCGATGGTCCAGCTGCGACTGCCCAATTCGGTGGGCCCACTGGCATCACCGCCGACTCTTTCGGCAACGTCTACGTGAGTGAATACTACAACGCGACCATCAGAAAAATCACCTCTGTAGGCGCTGTATCAACCTTCGCCGGCAAGGCAAATGCCGCGGGAGTTACGGACGGCCTCGGAGCGGATTCGCGCTTCAACGGTCCATTGGGAGTAGCGGTAGATATCGCTGACTCAATTTACGTTGCGGACTACCAAAACCACTCAATCAGGAAGATTTCACCCGACGGAACCGTAGTAACGATCGCCGGCCAAGGCGGCAGCTCGGGTCTCGTGGATGGGGTCGGTGCTCAGGCAAGGTTCAATTGGCCCGCGGGCGTAGCGGTGGATCGTTCCGGCAATGTCTACGTTGCCGACATGCAGAATAACGTGATCCGCAAAGGCGTGCCATCGGTGATTCCAACTCCGCGCAAGCCCGCGGTTATTTCAACGCCGTCGGGGGTGTCAGTTTCATCTGGCCAGAAGGCCACGCTAAGCGTGGTCGCCGGCGGATTTGAGGTGTCGTACCAGTGGTACGTCGGCAACAGCGGTACAACGGGCGCACCCATCGCCGGTGCGACGGCGGCAAAATACACCACGCCAGATATGTCGAGGACCACAAACTACTGGGTTCGGATTACGAACACGGCGGGCACCGCCGACTCGTCCACCGCCACCGTAGCGGTGACAGAGCCAGTCCCAGTCATTTCGGCGTCGTCGGTTCAATCAACCACGGCAGGCCAGTCAGCAACGCTCAGCGTTTCGGCCACCGGCACCGGCCTAACCTATCAGTGGTATCGCGGCGCGTCAGGAAACACGAGTAACCTGATTGCTGGGGCAACCTCGACTACTTACGCGACCCCATTTGTTACCGATGCCACGAGCTATTGGGTGCGGATTACAAATGCCGGTGGCAGCGTCGATGGCGCCACGGTCACCGCTCCCGCTCCGACCCAGACAACGACAACTCCGCCACCCCCTGTAACAAACTCGGCCATGGGATTGGTCAACATGTCGATACGAGTCGTGACAAACGGCAGTCCAATCATCCCCGGCATCGTTGTGGATACGCCACTGAAGGCGCTGATTCGGGTGGCGGGTCCATCGCTCAGCCAGTTCGGCGTTCAGGGAGTTTTGAGTAACCCCAAGGTAACCGTTTATGCGGCGGGACGGATTATCGGCGAAAACGATGACTGGGGAACAAACGAGGCCGTAGTTACCGCCGCGGTGACGAAAACGGGGGCATTTCCATTCACTAAGGGTAGCAAGGATGCGGCCCTTGTGGTTGACCTGCCTGTCGGCGCTTACACCTGTGTGGTGACAGGCGATCCGGGAACCACGGGTGAGGTGATTCTCGAGGTCTATCGTGTTCCCTAAGCGGCGGAACTGCAGGAGTGGGGCTCGACGGCATTTACTCCGACCGAAAACCCCTCCCGGACCCGATCACCCTGAAAATCCAGTCCCCTATCAGTCACCCTCCCCTTAAACCCCTCCCGGACCCGATCACCCTGAAAATCCAGTCCCCTATCAGTAAGCTGCCGACGCAGCTCCCCGGCCAGTGTCGCGACACCGACCAGCCGAGCGCCGCGCTCATCCAGGATCTCAAGCAGCGCGGCCTCCTCGATGACACACTGGTGGTGTGGGGCGGCGAATTCGGGCGCACCACCTACTGCCAGGGCAAGCTCACGGCGACCGACTACGGCCGCGACCACCATCCGCGATGCTTCACGATCTGGCTGGCGGGCGGCGGTATCCGACCTGGCCTGACATATGGCGAGACCGACGACTACTCCTACAACATCGTGCGCGACCCCGTGCATGTCCACGACCTCCACGCGACGCTGCTCCACTGCCTCGGCATCGACCACACGAGGCTAACCTTCAAGTACCAAGGCCGCCACTTCCGGCTGACCGACGTGCATGGGCAGGTGGTGAAAGGGATTCTCGCGTGATGGGGCGGAAGATAAGTTGAGAGCTGAGAGGAAAAACCAATCAATGTATCTCAAGCCGCGAATCATTCCCTGGCTCGCCTTGCTTCTGGCGGGCGTCGCCCTCGAGGCCGCCGACCTAAAAGCGTCCGCGCCGCCGCCCAAACGCAACGTCGTCACCGACGAGCCTCGCACGCCCAAGGGCAAGCCCGAGGGTGCCGCCGACTACGGGCCGCGCATCAATCCGACGGACGGGCAGCATCTCGCGCTCACGCTGCACAAGTTGGAGCACGGCCTCGATCCGGCGCGACCGTTTCTCATTTGGGCGATCGGCTCCAGCTACACGAACATGCTCGGCAACGGCGAGGCGTGGACGGAGGAGATCCCAAAGCGCTTTCCCAAGGCCCCGCCGATTCGCTACGAGAAAATGGTGGGTAACTCCTGTCCGTGGCAATACGTGCGCGGCTGGGCGCGGCACCTCGTAGTCCCGGACCAACCGGACCTCGTTCTTATTTACACCATCGGCAATCCCGACGACCTCGAGAAACTCATCGTTGAGATCCGCGCCCAGACCACCGCCGACATCATCGTGCCCAGCATCCACTGGCGTGAACGCGACCAGGAACTCTGGGGCAAATCCGAAAACGCCGCCGATCAGGATGTCGGCCGCGTGCGGGAGATTTGTCGAAAGCACCAGGTCGAATTTGTCGAGAGCCGGCGCGACTGGGCCGCGTATCTCGCCGCGAACCGGCTGCCGATTCCCGCCCTGCTGAAGGACGCCGTCCACCAAAGCGACTACGGGGCGAAGATGATCAACGCGAACATCCTCGCCCATCTGCGGCGGCCCGCCCGGTTCAGCTATGCGCCGACCGATCGCGAGCGGCGACTCCCGCCGACCCCGCGGCAGGACGGTTCATTCTCGGCCACGTTCACCGGCAACCGCATCGACCTCATCGGCACGAAGTCTCCTGACGGCGGCACGTTTCGTGTCGAGGTCGACGGAAAGCCGGCCGCGCAGGTCGAGGCGTTTCTCACAGGCTATGTTCAGCCCAATGCGAAGAACGCCAAGGAGGGCAAGGGAGCGGTCCCGCGCGATCAGGCGCCGCACGGCATCACCCTCGGAGGCCACGTGGTGCCGCAGGCGTGGACGATCACGATGACGAGTGACGCGGGAGACTATGAGCTCATCGGCGCCGTGAGCGGAGCGGACGGGCGGGGCAACGCGTTCAAGCCGTTCACGAGCAACTCGGGTCAGATTGTCATCGAGCCCGACCTGTGGCGGCGGGCGGAACGGAACCGCGCCGGGGATCGTTTCACGTTCGAGGTGCGCCACGCCGTGATGCCTGAAATCAGTTTCAAGGGCGCGGCCGGTGAACGCCTTTCCGTGCGCCTGGCGCAGGTGCTGCCGAACCGGGAGCACACCCTCGAACTCATCCCGGTTTCTCCGGGTGGGGCCGCGATTGAAGCGCTGGCGGCCTATCAACCACCGTTGCCGGCGCGTTGACCCGTGAGGCGCCGGCCGAGGCAACGCGCGAGCCACGCCATCGGCAGGTAGGCGACGACGAGATCGAGGGCGATGAACCACGCCGGCGCCGGAATCATAAAGCAGGCCGCGACGCCACCCGCGAGAAACAGCACACCGATGGCGTAGGCGAGAGCGGCCCGCCGGGTGCCGGCGATGAGGTAGGCGACGAGGGCCCCCGCGAGGGTGCCAAGCGCATGGGCGAGAAACGGAAAGAGAAAATGCTTCGGCTGATACAGATGCATCGCCGCTTTCATGCTCTCCATGTTGGAAGCATCGACCCCCGGCGGCGGCGGAATCACATGCGGGCTGGCGACGATCAGGGCCATGTTGACAGTCGATCCCACGATGGCGCCCATAATGACCGCCAGGATATTTCTCAGGATGGTTTTCATGGGCGTTCGCGGGGGGAGGGGAATTCCGCGTGCCGATGAGGAAGAAAAAAGGGGAAGCGCGTCAACCCGAACCTCCTCTCACCAGACCCCCACCGGCGATTCGTCCCCGCCGCCACCCTCCGGCCCGTTCTTATTTTTTCCCCTTCAGCAAACGGGCGACCCTCTCTGGCCCGGACAACCTGTCCCGCCCTTTTCCGCGGACGTCGCGGCTCCAGGTTCACGGCGAGAATCTCCGCGCGCGCGCCGATCCGCGTTGCAGCCGGCACGGTCTTTCGGTTCGGATGGCGGCACCCCGGTCCGCAGCAGGCACCGTCCCATTTTCCCCGATGAGAGAACGTCCCCTTCTGTTTCTTAAGATTTCGCGCCAGGCCGCTTCGTCTCGACGACGGCGCATCCGCCCGACGTCGACGTTTCGTTTGACGACAATTTCGACCGGTGGCCCCATGCTCCCGGCGCCTTTCCCGTGACCCACTTCCACCGATGAATAGCCCAACCCCCTCCCTCCTCTCGCAGCCCGTGGCCCCGGCCCTCGTGCTCTTTGCCCTCGCGTTCGCCTCCGCGGCGGCGCAAACCGCCCCGGCCGTGAAACCCGCCGCCCCCCTCGCGTCGTCCGGCCCGCCCGTGCAGATGTCCGTCTTTGAGGTTTCGTCCGACAAGGACATCGGCTATCGGGCGTTGTCGTCGATTGCCGGCTCCCGCACCGGCGAGGATCTCAAGAATGTGCCGATGCCGATCTCCGTGCTCACGGAGGAATTTTTGCGCGACATCGACGCGACCGATCTCTTGGAGGCGGCGCGTTTCTCGACCGGCGGACGCGGCATGCCGACAAGCGACGACGACCAGCAGGCGTTTCAATTTCGCGGCTTCCGCTCCCAATACCAGACGCGCAACCTCTTCGTGTGGCAGGCGCCGACCGACGCGTACAACATCGAGCGCATCGACATCGCCAAGGGGCCGAACGCGCTCCTCTTCGGCAACTCGGAGCCGGGCGGCGTGGCGAATTTCAACACCAAGCGGGCCCAGTTCACCGACCGGACCGAAGTCGGATTTCGCGCCGGTTCGTGGGATCAGTATCGCGGGAGCCTCGACGTGAACCGCCGCCTCTCCCCCGATTGGGCGATGCGGCTCAACCTCGCCGACGACGGGCGCAAGAGCTGGGAAACCCCTCCCGGACCCGATCACCCTGAAAATCCAGTCCCCTATCAGTTACCGCTCACAATCTTTAGCGAAAGAAATAAGATCAGGAATATCAGAACCCCGCGCATTGCGGAGCAAAGCAATCTTGTTGATGTTTACACTCAGCCTTGTCATGATTCAAATATCTGAATTTTTGGGGGCTGTTGTAGGGATGTTTTATTCACTTGCTCTTCGGTTGTTAGCGCAGCGCAACCCGAAGTTTACATAATCAAGATTTTAAAATCCTGTTTTATCGTAGTTCGACATGCCTGAAAGGAATATATCGAACAGCAGAAAGAACCTGCGGCATCAGAATTATTCTACGCATTTGATTTCCTACCAAACACTAAGGTGATAGCAAAAGAAAGGGCGATATTGAAAGTGCCAATTAATAATATTCCAGCAATCCATGGGATCAACGCACCAATTACCCGAATATTTAAGAACCAATTAATAATACTTAAACAAAAAATTGTGATAGGGTTTGCTCCCTTAAATGGACCAAAAATCAAAATCAAAAGAAAGACAAGTACAAGCAAGTAGGTGGTTTTGAAATATTTATCGGAATAATATTTTAATAAAAAATTGTCTTCCCGAGCGGCCAACTCATAAATATCTTTTTGATAAAGGAGCCTAGTAATAACCAAAACAATAATGCCCGTTACGTAGTAAAGGATTTTTATTATCAGGATTTGATCAACCGTATTTTCAAATGCAAGATAGGATGTGGTTAATAGGAATAAAATGAGTAATGGAAATTAGGTCACCATCATGATAACATCCAATTTGTATTGAACAATGTTGAATGGTATCAGAATAATGCTAACTAAAAAATTAAGGATAGTTCTAGTTAAACCTAAAACCAGTTGCATGATTTCAATATATACCAAAAAATAAAGAATGTTAAGGTTGTTTATATCCATTACCTAGACTTATTTAGCATTTAACCTTTTCTATAGACTCCCGAGGGAGAGAACCTGCTATTGGAACTAGTTGCATTTTTGAAAAAATCTATGTACAAACTCCACAACTCCTACAGAGATTACACTTGTTGTTGCAATTACCCACCAATAGTTCTTTAATAAATTTGTTTTTAATAATTGCCTCTGCAAATGCTGAATACTTGCTTCGTATTCTAACTTAGCTTTATTAAGAACAGCTATCTGACTTTCAAGTTCGGATTTGTCAACTGATTTTTGTTTGTCAAGTTCAATTTGTTTCTGATACTTAAGAAGACCACCCGCACTCCATACTTCTCGTCCACGTTGTTTAAGCGCGTAGATAATTGTCGAATTGCCAAGCCCGCTGCGTTCAACAGAAACAAACTCCTGTTCTTCGATAAACCCCTCCCGGACCCGATCACCCTGAAAATCCAGTCCCCTATCAGTAATACCGCCTCACGCGGAAATTCTCGGTGTTCGCCAGCGGCCGCAACATCAACGAGGCCGTCGACGACACCGTTGTCTACGGACCGAATACGCCGGGCGATCGCACGCTTAGTGGCCGCGCCGACTACCGCGCGTATTGGAACGTTGGCGTCAAGGGCACGTTCTGAGTCACGTGCCAGCGTCGCGGCCGCGCGCTAATGAGCCGACGACCATTCTCCATGTTACTGCAAAAAACTTGTTCACTCCTTCTGTTCCTCGCGCTCACCCTTGGTGCGATTGTGCGTGGCGCCGATCATCTCCTGGTCGAAGCCGAGAGCTTTCAGTCGGCTGGAGGTTGGTCGCTCGACACGCAGTTCATTGAGATCATGGGTTCGCCGTATCTACTCGCCCATGGGCTCGGCCGACCGGTGAAGGATGCCACGACCACGGTGACGTTTCCGTCTGCCGGCACCTACCGCGTCTGGGTGCGAACCAAGGACTGGGTGGCCCATTGGGACGCACGCGGCACGCCTGGGACGTTTCAGCTGTTGCTGGATGGCCGGCCGGTTCCCGAGGTTTTCGGCACCAAAGGCGCGGATTGGTTCTGGCATGACGGCGGCACCGTCCGCATTGCACAGCGCGAAGTCGGAATCGCCCTGCGAGATCTCACGGGCTTCGACGGCCGCTGCGATGCCATCTACTTCACGACCGATCTCCAGACCACGCCGCCGAACGATACCGCGCCGCTCTCCGCTTGGCGCAAATCCACGCTCGGTCTCCCTCAACAACCGGACGACATGGGCGAGTTTGATCTCGTCGTCGTGGGCGGCGGCTACGGCGGGATGGGCAGCGCCATCTCGGCCGCGCGCATGGGCCTGCGGGTCGCGCTGATTCAGAATCGCCCCGTGCTCGGCGGCAACGGCAGCTCCGAGGTCCGCGTCTGGTCCCAAGGCTTGATTCGCCGAGGCAAGTTTCCGCACATCGGTGAGATGGTCGAGGAGTTCGCCGATCGCGCCCGGAATTCCCCCGGTCTGGCGGAGGAGTTCGGCGACGCCGAAAAGGAGGCCCACGTGCGCAAAGAAAAGAACATCTCCCTTTTCTTAAATGAGCACGTCTACGCCGCCCAGACGAAGGATGGGCGCATCGTTTCGGTGGTCTCGCTCAACACCGCTTCAAGCCGAGAGAAAAAGTTCCGAGGCAAATTCTTCAGCGATTGCACCGGGCACGGCAGCCTCGCTCACCTGGCCGGTGCAAAATACGAAATCGAGTTCAAGGATCTGCTCGGCACGAGCAACATGTGGACGTGGGACAATGCGCCCGGGCCCCAGCCGTTCCCAGAGACCCCATGGGCGCTTGATCTCACGATGGACGACTTCCCTTATCCGAAACCGGGCAAAGGAACGGGGCTTGGCCTAAACAGTGGAAAGTGGGGCAAAGGCGAATGGTTTTGGGAAAGTGGCTTCAACAAGCACCCGATCGAAGACCTCGAGCTGATCCGCGACTGGAATTTCCGTGCGGTCTACGGCGCGTTCAACGCCATGAAGAACCGCGACGGCAAGGCCGAGCACGCCAACGCCCGGCTAGAGTGGCTCGCCTACATCGGCGGCACCCGCGAGTCTCGCCGCATCGTCGGCGACGTCATGCTGACCCATGACGACATCATCTCGAAGCGCTTGTTTCCCGATGGCTGTGTGCCGAGCACTTGGAGCATCGACCTGCACTACCCGAAAAAGGAATATGCGGCGAAGTTTCCGGAAAACCCCTTTATCTCCGTGGCCGAACACGACCGCCGGATCGACCGAAACTTCGGCTACCCAATCCCGTATCGCTGCCTCTACTCCGCAAACGTCGCCAATCTCTTCATGGCCGGCCGCAACATTAGTGTGTCCGATCATGCACTCGGCACCATCCGCGTGATGAAGACCATTGGCATGATGGGTGAGGTAGTCGGCAAGGCTGCGGCGGTCGCAGTGCGCCGCGACTGCACGCCGCGTGACGTCTACGTCCTCTATTGGTCAGAGATGGAGCGCTTGCTAAATCTGCCCGGTCGCGCACGGCTGACCACCGACGGCAACTTTGATACCTCCGGCCCGGCACCGGCGGCAGTTGATGATTCCGGCGGCCGGGGGCTTCCAATCGCGTCGCTCCATGGCGTAGTCATCGACAACACCGAAGCCAAACTCATAGGCAGTTGGACTGCCGGCCGCAGCCTCGGGTTTGTCGGACCCGATTACGTTTCAGGTCGAGGCGCCGGCAATCGCGCGGTGTTTGAATTTACGGTGCCGCAAACCGGCCGCTACGAAGTCCGCTTCGCGTCGGACGCGCATGAAAATCGGGCGACCAACACGCCCGTCGAAATCCAGCACGCCGACGGTAAAGACACCGTCACCGTGAACCAACGGACCGAGCCTCCCATCGATCATATTTGGTTCCGCCTGGGGGTATTTCGCTTCGAGGCGGGAAAACGCTATTCTGCCAACGTCGATGCTGCGAAAGCTGACGGCGTCGTGCATCTCGATGCCGTGCAGTTGCTCCCTCTTCCTTAGTTTCGCCCAAACCTCGTCTGTCTTTTCAAAATGAATCGCCGCCACTTCCTCGCCTCGACCGCTGCCGCTGCCGTCGCCGCCTCCTTGCGCGGTGCCGATACGAAACGCGCGCCGCGCATCCTCCTCCGCAGTTCTTGGCAGAGCGTGAACATCGGCGACATCGGCCACACCCCGGGCGCGCTTTCGCTGCTGTGGAACTATTTTCCTGAGTGCGAGATCACGCTTTGGCCGGGCGAGCTCGGCCACGGTTCGCGCGACCTGCTCACGAAAGGTTATCCGCGTCTCAAAAAACCCCTCCCGGACCCGATCACCCTGAAAATCCAGTCCCCTATCAGTAAAGAGCACCACACGAGCCCCCGGGGCGTTTATCAAAAGCACCTGTCCGAACTTCAGGCGCTTATGCGGCGCGGCGTGGGGCCGCAAATTTTTCCACGTTAGCCGACCGGATCGTCCCGGCGATCCTGCTCTTCAGCTCCTCCCGGAAACGCCCCCCGATCCTCCGGCTTCCGATCCGCCATTTTCTCCTCCCTGAAACACCAAGGCTTCCATGAACACCATGCTCCCAAAACCCCCAGCACATGCTGTGCTGGCCACAATCTACCTTGGTCTGGCGCTCTGGCTGCCGGCGCGCGCGCAGTCCGCCGCGACCGGCGCGATCGAGGGCCGGGTCCTCAACGTCACCAGCGGATCATACCTTAACAATGCCCGCGTGACCGTGGAGGGCACGACACTCCAGGCCTTCACGAACGATTTCGGCGAATACCGCCTGGGCGGCGTGGCGGCCGGCACCGTGACCGTCCGCGTGTTCTTCACCGGCCTCGCTCCTCAGGTGGCGTCGGTCGAAGTCGCCGCCGGCCAGACCGCGACCAAGAACTTCAGCTTGATCCAGGTTGGGGCGGCGGCGCCACTCGCGGACGAAACCGTCAAGCTCGACGTCTTCGTGGTCGCCTCGACCAAGGAAACCAACGCGAGCGCGATTGCGATCAACGAGCAGCGCTTCGCCGGCAATCTCAAGAACGTCGTCGCCGCCGACGAGTTTGGCACCGTGACGGAAGGCAACGTCGGCGAGTTTCTCAAGTTCCTCCCGGGCGTCACGCTGGACTACACGGCGGCCGATGCGCGCTCCGTCTCGGTGCGCGGCATGCCGTCGGCGAGTTCGGCCGTGACCGTGGACGGCAACCGCATCGCCAACACGGGTGCCGGGGTGGCCAACCGCGTTTTCGAGTTCGACCAGCTTTCGATCAACAACGTGTCCCGCATCGAGGTGACCAAGGGGCCCACGCCGGAGAGCCCAGCCGACGCGATCGGCGGTACGATCAACCTGATCAGCAAGAGTGCGTTCGAGCGGTCGCGATCGGAGTTCACCTACCGCGTCGTCCTGAGCATGAATCAGCAGAGCCAGCAGGATGTGCAGTATATTTCCTTTGGGGCCTCGCCTGGCCCCGGCCGCGAGCCGCGCGCGAAGCTCCTCCCCGGCTTCGACTTCACCTACGTCAATCCGGTCTCGAAGAATTTCGGCTTCACGCTCACCGGTCTCAATTCCAATATCTTCAACAACCAGTATCAATCGGCTCCGCATTGGAGCCCGACCAGCAACACCGGCTCCGGTGGGACGCTCGCGAATCCCGCCATGAGCAGCTACACGTTCTACGACGGCCCAAAACCCACCTCGCGCTACTCGATGGGCGCCACGCTCGACTGGAGAATTCGTGAGCGCGACGTCCTGAGTATCGGCGGCTCGTGGAACGCGTTCGATGCGACGCTGAACACGCACACCATGGTCGAGACGATCGGGGCTCCAACCGCGTTCGATCGTACCTTCACGCAGGGTGGAAACGCCGGTTCGTTCGCTTTCCAGCCTTCGACTCGCAAGGCGACCCGGGCGACCTATATCATCAACGCCAAATATCGCCACGATGGTCCCGTCTGGAAAATCAACGGGGGTGGCTACTTCTCCCATTCTAAGGGGCTCTTTCGCGATATGGACTTCGGGTTTTTCCAGACGGCGCGCTATACCCTGAGCGGAGTGCGGCTGCGCTTCGACGACATCAACGAGACCCGGCCTGATACCGTCACCGCGACCACGGCGGCGGGCGTCCCCGTGGATTATCGCAAACTGGCGGGCTACTCCTTCTCCCTCACCAACACCAATCCCGTCGACTCGTACAACGCCAACAAAGGTGCGAACGTGAACCTGAGCCGTTACTTCGATGTGGGCATTCCGATCCTGTTCAAGACCGGCTTCGATATCCGCCGCGCCGTGGCCGACGCCCGCCGGCCGTTTCGGCAATGGACCTTTGTTGGGCCCGACCATATCGCGGCCAACGCCGACAACCTCGCCGGCAACTACGACTTGGTCGACACCCTCAAATCCTCGGTTCCGGCGCCTTATGGCAATGGCGCCTGGCAATATTCCAGTTCGTGGAAGGCCTACGATCTCTACAAGGCGCACCCGGACTATTTCGTGCACGACGATGTTTATCAGGTGCAGCAAAACGCGCTGAACTCGAACGTCATCACGGAGGACGTCATTTCGGAATTCCTCCGCTTCGATGCGCGGCTGTTCAAGAACCGCCTCTGGATTGTCGCCGGTGCGCGCTACGAGCGCACGGTGGACAACGGCTACGGTCCCATCAACGACATCGGCCGGACCTACCGGCGGGACGCCAACGGGGCGATCATCCGCGTCAACGGCGTCGCCCAGAAGATCTCCACCGATCCCGTGGTCAACGCCCAAGCCCAGTACCGGGATCGTGGGGCCCACATCACGAAGGCCTACGGTGACCTCTATCCGAGCCTCAACCTCACGTTTGATATTACCTCTAACCTGCTCGCGCGGGGCAGCTTCGCCAACACGATCTCCCGGCCAAACTATACCAATATCATTCCCGGCACGACGCTTCCCGATCCAACCAGCACCACTGCCCGCACGATTACGATCAACAACGTCGACCTGAAACCTTGGACGGCGAAGAACTACGATCTCTCGCTCGCGTATTACCCGGCAAGTGGCGGCGAGGTTTCCGCCGGCGTTTTTCGCAAGGACATCGAGAACTTCTTCGGCGGCCGGACCCTTGCGGCCACTCCTGCGCTGTTGGATCAATACGGCATCGATGATGCCTACGCCGACGGCGGCTATATCATCAGCTATCTCGAGAATGTCGGGCAGGCTCGAATCAGCGGGGTGGAGTTCAATTACCGTCAGCCGCTCAAGTTCCTCCCGCCGTGGGCGCGGGGCGTGAATATCCGCTATAACATCACTCAGCTGCATCTCGAGGGTAACGGCCTTGCGGATTTCAGCACCTTTATCCGCCGGAGCATGAACTGGGGCGTGAGCCTCGATCGGCCGCGCTACAATGTGAGGCTCAACTGGAACTACCGCGGCCGCCAGCGCCAGGGGGTCATCGGTGGCACCGCCGAGCCTGGCACCTATGCCTACGCGAATCCCCGGCTCACGGTGGAC
>Ga0209829_10001770_pt1 | contig 17068 bp, 10 predicted proteins | sample C_140205_EF_Meta_FD_187311 | JGI IMG/M metagenome (GOLD analysis project Ga0209829, IMG submission 187311) | Freshwater microbial communities from Lake Croche, Canada to study carbon cycling - C_140205_EF_MetaG (SPAdes) (version 2) | ecosystem: Environmental > Aquatic > Freshwater > Lake...
GCTAACGTAATCAAAGTTTGGAAGTTGTCTGAAATAAGGTCTTGCCATTTTAGTAACCTATGTATGTGTCATTATTACCATCAATCTTAGTATAATCATCATTAAAGATTGGTTCAAGTTCTTGAAATTGCATTGATATTTCATATGCAGTCATAGATGCTTCTTTTCCTTCATAAGTCATATAACTTCCATCCGGAGTATAATTAACAGTGAAATCTGTTAATGCACATTCTTTAAATTTAGTTAGATATGGATGTTCTTTACTTTGTCCATTGTAATATGTAATCTGAAATGTATTTGGTGCTTTTAAAAATAACTCAGATTTTGATCTTTGAACACTCATTCCTTGTTTAAAGAATCTGATTATTTTTCTAACCATTTTTGCTTCATTTTCACTTCTTGGAGTTAATCTGAAATTAAATGGAAATGATCTTAAAGATGGTGAATTAAATAATAATTCCATATTTGGATTTACTATTGCACCTTCGTTTCTTTTCAATATATTAACACCAAGTGTGTTTTGTACAAATTTACTTGTAAATAATTTTTGTGCATCTGTAGAATTTTTTGCTACAGTATTTAATGCTCTTTCTGTTGCACCTCCAACTCCACCATTTTGTCCAGTAATACCCGAAGTCATAATATCTGCAAGAGCACTTTCTAATGGTTGTAATGAATCATCTCCCCAGTTTACTCTATTTGAATCACTTATTCCCGCAGGAATATGCAATGTTACTGAACCCAATGTTAATCTATCTTTGTTTCCTCTTGGTGAAGGTGTTCCTGCCGTTGTATTTTGTCCAATTGGTTTTGGAACATATTTTAGCATTATAATATTGATATAATCTTGATTATCTTTTAATTTTAATGGATACCATAAATTTCCATATGTATTGGGGCCATCCCTTGTGTTAGGATTTGTAGATACAATATCTGTCTTTGCAGTATTTATATCAGCATCTGTTGGTTTTTGTGCATCTGCTACTGCTGGATCAGTTGCAGATGGAACGGATGTTGTAACAGGTCCTGAAGCCGTTTGGATTGTTAATGATCCTCCTGGAACATTAGTTTGTGCCTGTCTAATGGGAACAGTTGCTGCAATAGATTTATACGCATCTAATGTTGCCATTCTCTTTGCAGAATTTGGAGGAGCTTCTCCATACCAAATTCTTTTGACATTTTTGTTAAAACCTTCGGCATTTCCTGATTTAAAAAAAGAATTATATGCAGCAGTTTCTTTATCTTTAAATTTTCCATCTCTAAAGTCTGCTTGATTGGATGATGCATTATATTGATAGAGCAATTCATCTGCCCCAAACGTCCCCGTTCCTTTTGAATAAACATCATAATTTCCATTAACATTTGCTTTTACAACAGTTTGATATGTCTTGCCATCACCATCTTTTAATAGTCCAAACTTATCTGTTGTAAAAACTGCTGCGTCATTGACACTTGGAACAAACACATCCGCCATCAGAATACCTCCCCATTAGAGAAGATGTTTAAAATATATTTTCCTACTATTCTAAACATTGAATATACTTTTTAGTTATTTAGTGAGGAATTTTGCATAACGTATTTTACGAAGATCTTTAACTTCTTCTGGTTCAACAATATGCAATTTACCAACTACTTCATTCCAGGTATAACTACGAATTGTTCCCCAGTGATAATTAATTCCTTTAAACCCCCATCTTTCAACTGCAACCGTTGCGATTAAAGGATGTTGATCATATCTAAGTTTTGGTGTCTTAGCATTATAAATGAATGTATAATATTTTCCTACTTGAGGAATAAGTTCGGTATCTGGAAATAATCTTATAATTTCCATCATAATATCTTCAGGATTTCTAATATTTGTAATATTTCTTTTTAGAAGTTTAACCCTCTCTGATGTTTTTTTAATATGTTGACCGAAACCTTTTTCCATCATTTGATACCTAATTCTTTTTCTGTTATAATCATAAAATTTAACATTCTGTCAGCACACCATTCCTTTGCTGCTTCCCACTTTGCTTGATTTACTGCATAGGTTTGTGCTTCATATAGATATGATTTAGTCACTCTTGACCTTTGTTTTGGTGGTACTGTTTGTTTTTCTGGTTTAACTTCAACAATATAAGTTTTGATTTGCCCAGAATTTTCTTTCACTTTGATAATAAAATCTGGAAAATACCTGTGAACACGATTATCAACTGGAGAAAGATATGGTATCCAAAATTCTTCAGAACCATACTCTAAAATATTTTCACTTAAATCACACCATTTCATAAATTTCAATTCCCAAGAACTTCTGTAAATTATGTTATTTACATTTCCTTTATATTTTTGTGGATTTTGTGGGTGAAATCTACCTTGATTGTATTTTGAATCACGAGGCATTTTTAATCTTATGTCTAATACATAATATATAATGTCAAATTTATTTAGATGCCTGCACCACCATCTGCTAAAAGAGTTAGTGTTTCTGATATTAAATCAAAACTATTAAATCCTGCACTTACTTCACAGTTTCAATGTTGGTTTAATCCACCAGAGATGGTAATAAATTGGGTAAAGCAACGTGCTGAGGCTGGTTTAGGAAATGTGTATAATCCTGAATTTATTTCATTATCTTGTTGTGAGGCATCTCTTCCTGGATCATCATTGGCAACTCACGAGAATAATAGTGATTATACTGGTGTAACTCAAAGATTTGCATACAGAAGATTATATGATGATCGTGCAGATTTTACTTTTTATGTAGATCACGATTATTCAATCATTTATTTTTTTGAAAATTGGTTATCTTTTATTGCAAATGAACAGAATGCAACTGGGGTAGATGGTGGAAATTTTAATTATAGAATGAATTATCCAGATGATTATATTACATCGGCAATATATATCAATAAATTTGAAAAAGATTATGCTGGAAAATCTTTGAATTATAGATTTATTAATGCATATCCAATTAGCATCATATCTATGCCAGTATCATATGATAGTTCATCTTTATTAAAATGTACTGTTTCTTTTACTTATATAAGATATGTTCTTGGTAGTGATACTATAACTCAAGAAAAAATTAATAATCAAACAGGTTCTGCTGATCCTCAGTTTGGAACTGACTGGGGAACTGATCCTAATATACCAACACCAAAAGGATATGTTTCTGGTCCTGTTGGTAATAATTTTGGAACTTCAGATATACAAACACCAACAACATTTGTAAACCCTGCTAATAATTTTCCAAATTTTAATCTTGGTGCTCGCGCATAAATAACCATACCTGAATTTTATAGGACATTATGCCTTTACCAAAAATTTCTACACCAACATATGAGTTGGAACTTCCATCAACAGGAGAACTGATTAAATACCGTCCATTTCTTGTTAAAGAGGAAAAGGTATTGTTGATTGCATTGGAAAGTGAAGATACAAAACAAATTACAAATGCAATTAAAAATGTTATTAAAAATTGCATCTTTACAAAAAATATTAAAGTAGAATCACTTCCCACATTTGATATTGAGTTTCTATTTTTAAATATTCGTGGTAAATCTGTTGGAGAAGAAATTGAAGTTAATGTGATTTGTCCCGATGACGGTGAGACAACTGTATTGGTAAAAATTGATGTTGATTCAATTAAAGTTTGTAAGAATGAAGAACATACAAATAAAATAAAAATAGATGATAGTGTTATGATGGAAATGAAATATCCATCATTGGATCAGTTTATTAAAGCAAATTTTGATTTTAAAAATCAAAACTCTATGGATCAATCATTTGAATTGATTGCATCTTGTGTGGATAAAATTTATACGGAGGAAGAAGTTTGGTCATCTTCTGACGTAACCAAAAAAGAAATGATTGAATTTTTGGATCAAATGAATTCATCACAATTTAAGAAAATTGAAGAATTTTTTGAGACTATGCCAAAACTTTCTCATAAATTGATTGTGATCAATCCAAAAACAGAAGTAGAAAACGAAGTTACTTTAGAAGGGTTATCAAGTTTTTTCGCATAGCCCTGATCCATATGGATCTGGAAAATTATTTTAGACTTAATTTTGCCTTGATGCAGTATCATAAATATTCATTAACAGAGATTGAAAATATGATTCCTTGGGAGAGGGATATTTATGTTGAACTCTTAAAACAGCATTTAGAAGAAGAAAAACTTAAACAGCAGCAAAGGCAAAATTAATGGATGTGAATAATCTTCCACAACCACCAGAAGGAGTATTGGACTCCAAAAATCCTTGGTATAATGCTAAGGTTAGTCAAAGAACTTGGATAATTCTTAAAGACAAACTGACTGGTAGAAAGACATCAGACGGTGGACAATATATGTCTACTGTCAATCTTGGTGATGCAGATGCTGATAGTCTAATTGAGAATCTAAAAAAAGATCCAAGAGGTTATCCACAATTTGATGATTATGTTAGTGGTGCTAAATTTTATGAAAATTATGAAAAGTATCAGAAGTGGTTGGTGGATGAATATCTTGAAAAACCATTTCGCAAACAAACAGATAAAAAGATTGAAGAAGCAGAAATTAATAGATTATTTACAAAATCAACTGCTACTGCAACAAAAGTACCACCAAAATCATCTGCATTAGTTCCTGTTGGGAAAAAAAATGAAGATCTTGTTGATGAAAAAATAGATGAAAGAATTCTTCGTATTCTTGGATTAGATGATGTTATTGATATTGATTATGGAACTTATAAGAGTCTTTTAAAAGAACAATCTGTTTTAATTTCTACAGAAAAATCTAAACTTCCTCGTGAAGAGGAAATGTTAATTCAAGAAGAATTTAAAAGAATTAAAGGTAAAGTTGGTAGATTTAAAGTAGAAAGAAAAAAAATAACAGCAGATAATGTAAGAGTTACAAAACCATCAAATTTTTTAAGAAATAATTTTTTATTAAAAGGAACATCGGCAATTCCTGATATAAAAAATCCAGAAGAAAAGAAAGGTCCAATTGAGGATATTCAAAAAGCACTTGATGATATTTTAAAGAGTATTGTTGATCAAGATAAGCAAGATAGAAAGAATGCAGAAAACGAGAGAAAGAAGAAAGAGGCAAATAAAAGAAAAGGCATTGAAGAAGGAATGGAAAAAAGATTTGGTGCAGTTCAAAAGATTGCACAAAAACTTCTTTCACCAGTTAAGTCAATATTGGATAAGATTATTGATTTCTTTGTATCTATGCTTATTGGTAAAGTAATTTATAATTTAATAGACTGGATTGGAAAAAAAGAAAATCAAGATAAACTCAAGTCTGTTTTGAGATTTTTTAAAGATTATTGGCCTGCACTTTTGAGTGCATATTTCTTATTTGGAACCACTCTTGGTGGATTTATTAGAACTATTAGTGGTATATTAATTCGTGGTATTGCACAATTTGCTGCAGCAAATCCACTTGCCGCTGGTATAATTGCCGGTGCTGCAGTAATGACTGGTGTTGGAATAAATGAAATAAATCAGAAGAAAGATAGAAGAGAACAACTTTTTGGTAAAGAAGATCAATCAAAACCAACTCAAAAATCAAAAGAACAACAAACCAAAGAAGGTATTATAACCTCAACAATTGAGGCAGGAAGTTTTGGTGCCGGTCAAATGGCTGGTCTGGCAGGTGGTGGATTACTTAATGTAAGGCAATTTTTTGATAATGGTGGGAAAGTATCTGGAGAATCTGGAATTGATAAAATTCCTGCGATGCTTTCCGATGGTGAGTTTGTGATGTCTCGTGGTGCAGTTCAGAAGTTCGGTGTCAATACTTTAGAATCAATGAATGCTATGGGTGGAGGAACGAATCGTCCAAGAATTCTTGAAGGAAATACTTATGCTGCTGGTGGTGGATTGATTGGAAACTCTCCAGAATCTAAAATTAAAAATCCATCAAGGTCAATACCATCAACTTCACAAGAATATTCAAAATTAACTCCAATTGAACTTAAATTTGCTTCTAGAGCAAAACAAAGAGGAATTACAGATCCAATTGAACTTAAAGCATTTTTATCACAAGTTAAGCACGAATCTGGAGGAAACTTTGGAGATCCTCAAAGAGAAAAATATAATTCAAGTCCAAATGATCCACCAGGAAAACCTGGATATGAATATTTTAGGGGATATGCAAATCCTTCTCTTAAACTTGGTAATCGTAATGCTGACGATGCGTATAATTATATTGGTAGGGGATATTTGCAAATTACTGGAAGAGCAAATTATGAAGACATTGGTAAAAGAATTGGTAAAGATTTAATTGGAAATCCAAAACTTTTAATGAATAGGGATGTTGCATTAGATGCATCTATTGAATATTGGAAATCAAGAGTTAGACCTAATGTAAAAAATTGGAATAATACTTTTGAAGTATCAAGGGCAATAAACAAACCTTCAGCAGTTAGTCCTGATGAAATTGTTGGAATGTCGGATAGAGAACAGGCATTTAAAGGATATAATTCAATTCCAAATAAAACATTTACAAATCTGAAGACAGATGTTGCAATAAAACCAAAACCAACAATTAAAAAAGAACCAAGTTTAATTGATAGATTGGGATCTATTTTTTTACCAAGACCTGCAATAGCAGGAGAATCTACAATTGCTCCTACAAAACTCAATCCATCAGTAAATCAAATTACTCCTCCAATTTCATCACAACCAAGTTTAATTGATAGATTGGGATCTATTTTTTTACCAAGACCTGCAATAGCAGAAGAATCTACAATTGCTCCTACAAAACTCAATCCATCAGTAAATCAAATTACTCCTCCAATTTCATCACAACCAAGAGTAATAGTTATTCCTGCAAGTAAAAAATCAAAACCGTCATCTGGAAATCCAAAATCACAATCTGTTCCTAATTTTAGTGCTATTCATCCTGATGGTAATTCTAGAACTGCAAAGACATTAGGAATAAACTAAAACAATGGCAATTACCAAGGATAAACTTTTACCACCATCAAAATCAACGGTAAGTATGAATTTTCTTCCAAAAACGAAGAAAATTAATACATCTAAATTATTATCTCCAGTAGAAGATAAAAATGAAGATAATGATAATAATATTTTAAATTCAATTGGTAAAAAAGTTTTACGTATTAGAGATATATTTGCTAGTACTACATTATTCAAAAAGAAACAAACAGAAAAAAATAGAATACAAAAAGAAGAGGAAACTAGTGATAAGAATGAAAAGGAATTAGAAAATAAACAAAAAGATAAAGATAATAAATTTAAAGTTCCTTCTATACCGGGACTTGGATTTTTGGGGTTTCTTAAAAATTTTATTTTTAAAACATTGATTGGGTATTTTGTTTATAATTTAATACCACATTTACCAAAACTTATAGATTTTATAAAACTTGCAACTCCAGTATTTAATTTTCTTCTTGATTGGGGAGGAAAGGCACTTGATGGATTATTAACTTTTATTGATTGGGGATATAAAGCAATTGATAAAACTGAAAAGTTTATCAAAGATATGGGGGGAGATAATGCCCTCAAGATGTTTAAAAAATTTGAAGGAGCATTTACTGCATTTATTAATGGTGCTCTTATTTTTGGTATGCTTGCAAGTGGAAAAGGCAAGGGTCCTGGTGGTGGAAGAGGAGGTGGACCTGGAAGAGGTGGTCGTGATGGTTTGTATGAAACTCGTAAAGCAAGACGTGGAGTTTCCCGTGTTACTACTGAAAGAGGGATGAATTTTCGTAATGATAGAACAACAGGAGGAACTTATAAATCTGGTCTCAGGCTAGCATCTGCTAGAATTGAAAAATTAGCCAAGGCGGGAAAACTTACTTTTGATGGTAAAAGTACCACTGATATAGGGTTTCAGCAAAGAAAGGGTGAAACTGATGTAATGAAAAAATATGTAGACAAATTTGGAAGAGATGCTGCTGTTCGTAGATTTGGGCAAGAAAGTGTAGAAGGTCTGGGTGGAAAATACGCAAGGTCTGGTGTAACAAATCTTGCAAGAAAAGGATTTTCAATGGCACCACAAAGAGCAGCACTAAAATTTTTAGGAACAGGTCCAGCAAAGTTTCTAACAAAAGGTTTGGCAAAAATTCCAGTTATTGGTGGACTAATTGATTTTGCAATTAATCTTGCAATGGGAGAACCTATAGGTAGAGCAGCAGCAAAAGCAGTTGGTTCTACTGCTGGGGCTGCTCTTGGAACTCTTATACCAGTTCCATTTGCAGGAACGATTCTTGGTGGATATCTTGGTGATATTGCAGGTGGAATGCTTTATGATTCATTGACTGGTGGAGAAAAACAAAAAGCGGCAGGGGGAGGACGAATAACAAGAGGTGGAAAATCTACAAGTGGTCCTATAAAAAGAACAATTAAAAAAGCAAAGAGAACAGTAAAGATTCAACCAACAAAGGTAAAACCTGGTGCTTCTGTTGGTGGTGAAGAGAAAATTAAAAAAATATTTCCGGAAGTAAAAACCGGAGATAAGGGTAAGAAAGTAGATACTCTTGGATATATGAAGTCGTCGTATGATAAATCATCTTCAATTCCGGGATTTGGTGGATTATTTGGAATTCACTCAAAGGCACAACTCGGACAAAAACCATCTGGTTTAGACTATCAAAATGCAGCAGCAGGATTAAATGCCTGGATGCAAAGAACTTTCAGTTCTGAAATAATGAGAACCGGAGGTGCATTTGCCGAAGGAGGTTCGGTGGATGTGGGAATGTTTGGTAGTGGTGAAGATATGACGAATATGATTGCAAAGTCATTGGAGGATAATATTTCTCCAAGAATGAATGACATTTTTAATGATTTGCAAAAGCAATTGATGTTGGAAAAAGATAAGGATATAGAAAAGAAGGGCGATACTCAATTTAAGGATGAAGAGGGTGGTGAGGTTTCTTTGGAAGGTTCAGGAGATCCTATTGAACTTGGGGCAAGAGTTGCTAAACGTTTAATGAAAGATTTTGGATTATCGGATTTTCAAGCAGCAGGTGCTGTCGGAAATTTTTTAAATGAAGGTATGTCACAAGGAACCGGAGATATGCGTCAAGGTGGAGTAAGAGGCGTTCCAACATATAATGGACCGAACACTATGGGTTATGGTTGGGCACAGTGGACTAATGCTGATGGTGGAGGACCAAATGACAGATTGAATAAAGCAATGATTTATCTTGGAATGAAAGATAAACCAAGAGCTTGGACTAATGAAGATAATTACAAAGTTCTTAAGTGGGAATTACAAGGTCCATATAAATCTGTAATTGATCAAATGAAGAATGCAAAATCTGTTGACGAAGCAACTATGATTTGGTTGACTAAATTTGAAGGAATCAATGATGGTACAGGACCAAAAAGAATTAATTCTGCTAAACAGGTAGTTCCAAAAATTGCACAAGTAAAGACAACCAATTTAAATGCTGAAGAAGCGTTTTCTGGTAATATTGGAGGAGAAGAATCGTGGAGATTTGGACGTACTGGCAGTATGTCAGTTCAAGCAGGATGGTCACATGCTCACTTTCAAGACATGGATGGTAATGTAAATAATCTTATAAAAGATGCAATTCCTTTAGTTAAAAGAATGGCTGGGAAGGGATTAAAGCCAGAACTCTTTAATGCAACTCCAATTTTGGCTGGTAAAGATAATGATTATTATGCTAATATTATAAGAAGTGGAATTTCTCAACATACACATCATCCTGGAGCAAAATTTGATATCAATATGCCAGGATTTCCCCGCGTTCCTTTTTCTCTTAAAAATCCATCTTTTGATCCTGGGGGGGGAGGTAATATTGCATTTGTTCCTGGTTCTGGAAGGACTATGCTAATGCACATGAGTCAAAAAACAACTGGATATTTAAAAGGTGGAAGAGTTTTGAAACCCACTTTTGCAACTCTTGCCGAGGACGGAAGACCAGAATTCGTTTTTGATGCCGATACTACCCGAGGATTAGATTCTCTTACTCCAAATCTTTTGGATCATCTTAATGCCGCAAAAACTAAACCTCAATTGATGGGTGTTCTTCAGTCTTATGCTGGATATGAAAATATGGGAATGCAGGATATTATTGTAGAACTTCCAGAACCAGAGTTAATTCCTGTTCCTGTTCCTATGAATAGAGGAACAAGTAGTTTTATTGGTGGTTCTAATAGTGATCCATATGAATCTCTTGCACTTATAGGTTAAATAATAAAATAGTAAAATAATAATATGGCAGACGAACAGCAACAATTATTTTCAAAATTAGCAGAACCTTCCAATATAAATCTGTTTAGTGTTACCTCAAATAAGACTAAACAAAATGTAGATATTGCGAATGGAACAACTGAGTTATATTATTATGAAAGTATTTTACAACAAACAATAAAAGTAACTTGTGTTTATACTGATACTGGTAATTCTGTTGAAAATAATGGTAAGTATATGAGTGTAATTGAAGGTTTACCTTTGGTTGGACAAGAAAAAATGAAGTTGGTAATGACTGATAATTTGGATAATAAATTAGATTTAGCACTATATGTAAATAAAATATCTCCATTAAATCAAGATTCAAGAAGATCTTTAATTTCTTTAGATTTGGTATCAAAAGAATATATTTTAAATGAGCAAATTAGAGTAAAAACTAGATTTAATGGTAAGATTTCTGATCATATTAAATATATTCTTACTGATAATAATTGTTTAAATACTAAAAAGAATATTGATATTGAAGAAACTTTAAATAATTATAACTTTATAGGAAATAATAAAAAACCAATTTATCTTTGCACTTGGTTATCAAAAAGATCAGTACCAAATACTCAAAATGCAAAAGGAAATACTGCGGGATATTTTTTCTTTGAAACCTCAAAGGGATTTCAATATAAATCAATTGATAAATTATTTTTATCTAAACCAGTAAAGTCTTTAATTTATAATGATTCGCCAGATTCTGGAGGTCAAAATATTCCGGTTGGATATGGTGGAAAGATTCTTGAGTATGATATTGATAATACTGCTGATGTTGTATCAAAATTTGAAATAGGCACATATTCAACAAAAATTATAACGTTTGATCCATTCAATTGTTATTATAAAGTAGAATATCCAAGAGCAGAATTAACGAAAGAAAATTTAAAACTTGCAGGAAAAGAACTTCCAGTTTTAAATGATGAGTTTCCTAATAAGCATACTAGAACATCATATATGCTCATTGATACTGGAACATTACCTACGGGAAATACTAAAGAACAAATTAGCAAATCACAAGAACAAAATTTTGATCCGAATGGTATCTTAAATCAAGCAGCAATGCGATATAATCAACTGTTTACAATTAAAGTAAGAATTACGATTCCTGGTGATTTTAGTTTACACGCAGGAGATCTTATTTTTGTTGATAATCCAGAACTATCCTCAAATACCGATAAAAGTAAAAGCGAACAATTTGGTGGCATATATATGATATCACATTTATGTCATATGATTTCTACAACAGGGACTTTTACTAAATTGATTTTGGTTAGAGATTCTTATGGAAAAACAGGAAATCCAACTGTATGAACACTAAAACTCTTCAACAACATATATTTGATACTAGACAAGAACTTGATACTTCAGATATTTGTAGTCAACGTCTTCGTCATCTTGAAGATGAACTGAATAATTTAGAAAGATATCAAAAAAATAATCCAGAAATAACTAAAACTCCATCATCATTAGAATTATTTTGTGATGAAAATCCAGATTCACCAGAATGTAGAATATACGAGAACTAATGGAAGGAACATTATTTAATTCAGGATTTTTGGGAACAGGTGGGTTTCATTGGTGGATTGGACAAATCGCTCAGGATTCTACTTGGAAAGATAATATACTTCCTGGAAAATTTGAAAGTCCAGATCAAATTCCTGGATGGGGATATAGGTATAAAGTTAGAATTATAGGATATCACGATAAAGAAGAAGAAACAATTCCTTCGGATCAATTACCTTGGGCACAGGTAATGTATCCAATTACGGCTGGGGGTGGGCAAGGAACAAGTTCTCAAACTCCAAATATAAGACAAGGTAATTTTGTATTTGGATTTTTTCTTGATGATTCTGATGCACAAGTTCCAGTTATTATGGGAGTGCTTGGTAATAATGCACAAACTGTATTAGGAAAAACAGTTGGAACTACACAAAGTAATTTTGCACCAACAAGTGCATATACTGATCAAACTATTAAAGTTCCTGATGAAGGAAAAAGTATTGGACCAACACCAGCAAATCCTGAACCAACTCTAGAAGGAGTAAATGCTGTTCAACAGCAAAGTGCTGCTGATATTAAGCGTAATGAATTATATCAAAAGAAGACAGTATTGATGAATCCGTGCAATATGATGAAGTCTGCACTTAAAGCAATACAAATCAAAATTCAAGAACTTACTGATGAGATTAATAAAATACTCCATGCAGCAAAGAGTTATGTTGATGCTGCATCACAAATATTATCTGATATTAGAGCACTGATTGCTAACTTTGCTTGTGAAATTGCAAAATATATTAAGATTATTTTTGATAAGATTATGCAGTACGTTTTGAAGAAAATCAATAAAGCACTGGCACCAACTGTAAATAAAATTCCACCAAATAAAAGAAATCAATTTATTGATATAAAAAAAACAATTACTAAATTGATTGTATGTCTTTACAATAAACTTACTCAAAATCTTTGTGCTCAATTGCAAGGATTTTTTGAAGACAAAACTATAAACAATAAAAATAATCCATTTATGTTAAATACTACGAAGGAAACACCACCTAATACATATACTTTTACTACACTTTGTTCTGTTGAGTCATTAACCGGAACAATGATTGCCATGAATATGAAAGAGATGACAGACGGTGTTAGTAATGCGGTAAATATTGCAAATTCATTTCTTTCTGATACATTATCTGAAATTGATAAAGTGGGCAATGCTTTATCTCAGGTAAGTGGTGGTATATCCCAAGTCAGTTCATTAATTAGTGGAATTAATGGTAGTATAAGTTCTGCTTTAAATTTTGAAAATATTACATTTAATGTTTTTGGTTGTGATTTAAAACCAGAGTGTCCAATATCAGATTATTATACATTACAAAAAGGAGGTGGTGCAACAACTACACCAAATGATCCAAGAGTATCTGAAGTTGATAAGTCTACTCAGGAATTTATTGATAAGCCATTAAAACTAGAAATACCATTTGCAACTCCAATACAAAATTTGAAAAAACTTATATCCAAAGATTTCACATAAATATGAATATTAATTCCATATGAAAAGAGAATTGAAGGACGTATAAAAAAAATATGGCAAATTCAAATAAAGTACGTGGAGTTGATCTTTTTAATTTAACAGCACCTGTAACTACTGCTGCGATTAAAGTAGGATTTATTGATGGTGCTACTGGATATGAATATGATTATACTATATGTGAAGCAAATGCATATGCTCAAAAAAATCCTGGAACAGTATTCATTTTTAAGGATGGTGATAACAATATAAGATATCTTAATATTAATGAAGTCAATAAATTAACTCCAAATGATACTCTTTCTACTGAGACTGATTGTGGTGGATTGCAACAAGTTAAACCTTGCGGTGCGCCTAAAGTTCAATTTTTTGGTGGTGGTGGAATTGGTGCAGCAGGTAATCCTATTATAGGTGTTGATGGGGCAGTACTTGCTGTAGATCTTATTAGAGGCGGGCACGGATATCAATATCCACCTCTGGTTGATTTAAATGATCCTTGCAATAATACAAATGGTGCAGTATTAGTTGCTGTTTTAGGTGAAGTTACAGAATCGTATGAAACATATGATAAAGAAGCAGACTTTGAAGATTATGAAATATGTCCTGATACAACTGTTGGATTTGGCAGAAATTGGGGACCTAATGGAGAAGATTTAGGGCCTTGGCAACCAGAGGCATATACTGGAATTGGTGCAGATCCAATTGCATATGAAATTGACAAATATCAGAAATCATTATCTACAGTATCTAATCCATTTTGGACTACAAGAAAGAAAAAACCTTTAAAGATTAGTTACGGATCTACTTTATATAATCAAACATATCTGGTTTCACATCCTGCGTGGAATCCATTTACCAATACATATGCAATATCTCCAGTTCCACCATCTAATGTTCCCGGTACTGATAATTCTGGAAAGTTATTTGTGTTTGAATGGGAAGTTGATTTTCCTTATGATGGAGAATATATCATTCGTGGATTGTGTGATAATGTTGCAGAAGTTTTTATTGATAATCAATTTATTGCAGATCTAAATCAATTTTTAGATGTGCCAACTCCAATCAAAAAAACATATAAAGCAGGTAAGCATAAAATTTATATAAATTTATTGAATGTTCCAATTTATGCTCCAATTGTAACAACACCATCTGTAGTTAAATACGCAGAAACTGTTGATATGAAAAGGTTTTTTACCTTTGATTTTGGTGGACCAGCACAAAGTCAACATTTCTATACTTCAAATCCACCAAAAGAATTTATAGAACAAAATAATTTAAATGAAGAAGGTCTTGCCTTCAAGTTATTTAAAGATACCAATCAAGTTCCTGGAACAGTAGAAGTATATCGTTTATTTTATGGACCTACTGGAGATCACTTGTATACAACCAGCATACCCGAACGAAACAATGCAGTAGCACAAGGATATAACTTTGAGGGCGTTGTTGGTGCAGCATATCAGGATCCTCCATCAGATCCATCAAATCCAGATCGTGCAGAAGTAATTAGATATATTCGTCAAGGAACAGGAGAACATTTTTTAACATTAGATTCTAATGAAATGCCATCTTTGGCTGCATTAGGATTCCAAAGAGAAGGAACTGCTTTTTATGCACCAATCACTATACCAATACTTGGTGGTGGCACATCTTCTCAAAGTGTAGTTAGTACAGAAACTATTATATCAAGTAAATCTTGGAATGAAAATCCAATGGGCGTAGCATTGACTATTGATGCTCCTCCTGCACCAGTTCCTCAAGAAAAACCAAAAGTTCAAAGTGGTAGATGTCCACCAAATCCAATTTGGTCTACTCGTTTTCCCAAGTCATCCAAATCTTGGTATCCTGTAAGATATACTCCACCCACTTCTCCTCCCTCTAAAAATTCTCCTTGGAGTAACTTTATGAACAGGTATGCATTGTCTCCTGTTCCTCCATTAGATACTCCATCAAGTGATTCTGCAGGTGTAACTCATATTAATGACTGGGAAGTAGATATTGCTTATGATGGATATTATGCTGTTAAGGCAACTGCAGATAATAGTGGAAGAATACTTATTGATGGAAAAGAAGTTCATAATGCTGAAGGATTTAATGTAGAAAATCCAGGTTCATCAAAAATATTTCTTACAAAAGGAAAACATAAAATTACAACTGAAGTTACCAATTCACCAATTGATAAAAAATCTACTATTGATCTTAAGATTTTTAGTACTTTGGATTGGCAGTCTAGTATTCCAATAATATCTAAACCAGTAGAAACTGTTGATATGAGAAGGTTTTTTACCTTTGATTTTGGTGGACCAGCACAAAGTCAACATTTCTATACTTCAAATCCAACAACAGAATTTATAGCAGAAAACAATCTAAATGAAGAAGGTCTTGCCTTTAAGTTATTTAAAGATACCAATCAAGTTCCTGGAACTGTACCAGTATATCGTTTGTTTTATGGACCTACTGGAGATCATCTTTATGTGGCAAGTATAGTTGAAAGAGATAATGCAGTTGCTGCAGGGTATAACTTTGAAGGTATTGTTGGAGCAGCATATGATACTCCAGGAGTAGATAGAGCTGAAGTAGTTAGATATTTTCGTCCTGGAACTGGAGAACATTTTCTTACATTAGATACTAATGAAATGCAATTTTTGTCGCCATTAGGATTTCAAAGAGAATTAACTGCTTTTTATGCCCCTACTGTTATACCAACTTCACCACAACAAACAAATAGTAATTTTATAACACAAAAGGATAAAATAACATATGAGGGAATTCCATTAGTTCATTGGAATGATAAGAGATGGAGTGATTATATGAATAAGTATTCCGTATCTCCATATCTGGGGGATGTCAATTCTCCAAATGCAGCAATTACTGGAACATTCACTCTTACGTGGAGAAATGTAACTTTTCCAGAGGACGGTTCCTATAAGGTAAAAATGCAAGGAGATAATATTGCATCATTTACAATTAATGGAGTAGATATAAGAACAACAACGGATTTTGTTGGAGATCCTATTGAAGATATTGCAAATATAACTAAAGGGACTTATGATCTTGTAATAACTCTTACAAATACTAAAGTTGCATCTGATATATTCGCAGTAAATCCATCTGGTGTTGCTCTTGAAATTACAAAGCAAACTTCCGTCATAGAAGCGGATGCTTTTTCTTGGCAACAAAATCCTGTTGCGATTTCTGCAGTTTTAATTTCTCCACCCTGTCCCAAGAAAATTAGTGGTAAGGGTGTTGTATCTAAAGTAATTCCTGCTGCTCAAGGTAATACTCCTTCTATTAAAGATTGTAAAGATCCAAATGCAACATATAATTTGGTAACACAAAAATGTGAATGTAATCCTGGATATACTCTTAATTCAACTACTGGTAAATGTGAACAAACTACTCCAATACCACCACCTCCAGGGCCAAATCCTATCTGTAGTACATCAACTAAAGGATATACTGGTCCAGGAATTTATTTGGATCTAACTAAGAAAACTGGAAAACAATCAATAGACATAAAAATATCATCACCAGCAGATTCATTTGAAGTAAAAGATGGCAATAATAACATAACTATAAATGCAAGTAAAGTATATGATTTGGATGGTGGAAGAATATATGGTCCAATATCATCTAAATCAGGAACAGTTTATGTAGGATCTGAATTAATACCACCATTAACAAAATTATCGGATAATGATTTGGTAATTCTTGATACTGATGGTAATATTATTATGACATTAAATGCAAGTGCTCCTATTGGAAGTTTTGTACGTTGCGGATCATTAACTCCATTTCCAACACCTACTCCTACACCAACACCTACTCCTACACCAACACCT
>Ga0209829_10001773_pt1 | contig 17038 bp, 15 predicted proteins | sample C_140205_EF_Meta_FD_187311 | JGI IMG/M metagenome (GOLD analysis project Ga0209829, IMG submission 187311) | Freshwater microbial communities from Lake Croche, Canada to study carbon cycling - C_140205_EF_MetaG (SPAdes) (version 2) | ecosystem: Environmental > Aquatic > Freshwater > Lake...
TCGAAGAGATCGAGGATGTATTCGCGTTCGCGGAAAGCATACATCAGCGGTGTGCCGGAGCAGCCACAGTCCTGCATGAGGAAGCCGGCGAGGCAGGTGTGGTTCAGGAGGCGCGTGAGCTCGGCGAGGATGACGCGGACGTATTCGGCGCGCTCGGGGACGGCCTGGCCGGCGAGTTTCTCGACGGCGATGGCGTAGGCCCAGTTGTTCGTCATCGAGGAGAGGTAGTCGAGGCGGTCGGTGTAGGGCATCGAGCCGAGGTAGGTAACGTTTTCGCCGAGCTTCTCGTGGTTCCGGTGGAGATAACCGAACACGGGCTTCAGCTTCACGATGGTCTCGCCGTCGAGCGTGACGATCATCCGGAACACCCCGTGCGTCGACGGATGGTGCGGGCCCATCGAGACCTCGAGGAGGTCGCCGTGGAAGCTGTCGTGCACTTCGCGGACGCGGGAGCCACCCGCCAGCGGCGGGAATGACGAATGACCAGAGCGCACGTCGTTAGCTGTGGGCATGGAAAATGTGCCTGGGTTAGTCATTAGACATTAGGCCTTGGGCCTTGGGCATTCGCCGCGGGCGGCGCCGGGTAGTGGGCTTTGGCTTTTTCGAGGACGGTGCCGTGCGGTGTGGGCTCCCACTCGTAGTCGTCGGGCTCGACGTAGTCGCGACGCATCGGGTGGTCTTTGAATTCGTCCCACATCAAAATCCGGCGGAGATCGGGATGGCCGTCGAAGGTGACGCCGAAGAGATCGAAGACTTCGCGTTCCTGAAATTCGCAGGAGCGCCACACGGGAGTGAGCGACGGGACGGAGGCTTGATCCGTGCGGTTGCCGGTGCGCAGGCGGAGAATCACGGGGCCGTGGCGGAGGGCGACCGAGTAGAGGTGATAGACGACCTCGAGGTAGCCGAGCTGGAGGCGTTTGGTTTTTTGCTCGGTAATTTTCGGCGGTCCGGCGGGGTTGAGAGGATCGGGCGTGGAGACCTTGGTGGTTTCGACGATCTCTTTTTCCGGCCAGTCGATGCCGGTGACATTGGAGCACTGGTCGAGTTTGAGCACGGGGTCGTCGCGGAGAAATTCGGCGATGGCGCGGGCCTGGGCGGCACCGAGGAGCAGTGAGTGCTGGGCGGCCGTGCCGGGATTCGTGATGACCGTGATCTCCGCGCCGGGAAACCGGGCGAGGAGGCGGTCGCGAATCTGGTCGGGGGTTTCCATGCGGTGGGCGGGCGGAGGAGAGAGATTAAGAGAACGAGAACGATTCTGAGGACGATGGGCTTAGTCTTTTCGGACGATGGCGGGCGGCGCGGTCCATACCTCAGGGTTCGCCGGGGGTTCGAGGTCGTGTTCGCCGAATTCAGGCACGGGGCAATTACAGGGCTGGTCGGCGCGGAGGTGGCGGGGGGCGTCGGGGCCCGAAATTTTGAAGCCTTGGATTTTCTTCTGCAACTGGACGAGGCCGTGGAGGAGCGCTTCGGGACGTGGCGGGCAACCGGGGATGTAAATATCGACGGGGATAAAACGGTCGATGCCCTTGAGGACGTTGTAGCCTTGTTTGAACGGGCCTCCGGAAATCGCGCAGGCGCCCATCGCGATGCAATATTTGGGCTCGGGCATCTGGTTCCAAAGGCGGATGACCTGCGGAGCCATTTTTTTGGTGACCGTGCCGGAGACGATGAGGAGGTCGGCCTGGCGCGGCGACGGACGAAAAACTTCGGAGCCGAAGCGAGCGATATCGAACTTGGCCATGGAGGCGGCGATCATCTCGATCGCGCAGCAGGCGAGGCCGAAGTTGAGCGGCCAGACGGAGTGGCTATTGCCCCACGTGTAGAGCTCTTGGAGGCTGGTCAGCAAAATGCCCTGGCGGCGGAGTTCGTCGCGCTCGGCTTCGGTGACAGAGGGCGGGGGTGGAGTCGGGGAGGGAGTGGAATCGCTCATGGTGGCTTATTTCCACTCAAGGTGGCCGCGATGCCAGGCCCACACGAGGCCCTCGGCGAGCAGCAAAATAAAGACGAGCATGGCGACCAATGCGCCGACGGGGAGCGTCGTGAAGGTGACGGCGAAAGGCAGGAGGAAGAGCACCTCGACGTCAAAAATCAGAAACAAAATGGCGTAGAGATAGTAGTGGGCCTTGAACTGAATCCACGAATCGCCGGTGGCTGCGACGCCGCATTCGTAGACGGCACCCTTATCGAGACTGGGCTTGGGCGGCTGGAAAAAGCGGAACCACCATTGCGCCACTGCGAGTAGCGCAAGCGGAAACGTCACTGCCACAGCGGCGAAGAGGGCGAGAAACGCATAGGGGTGGGCGCTCATGGTGCGAAGTGTGAAACGGTGCTCAGACTGAGGTCAAAGACAGAAACCTCAACGGGGAAGCCGCGCCTTTTTTTGCGCAACGCTACGCGCTTCTTGACCGGCCGGGAGCGCCGTGGCGCGCATGATGTTGGGCGCTTGGCAGCAAGGCGGGCACCAAGCGTCACCGAGAGGCGCCAGCAAAAGCACCGCGCGTGGCACAATTGATCCAGGCAGTCGCGCCACTGGCGTAGTGCTCCTTTTTCCAAATCGGCACGCGGGCCTTCGCCTCGTCGATGAGGTAGCGGCAGGCGTCGAAGGCGGCGCCGCGATGCTCAGAGGTTATGCCGACCCATACGGCGAGTTCGCCGAGTTGCAGATGGCCGACGCGGTGGACGCAGTGCGCGGCGAGAATCGGAAATTTTTCGTGCGCCTCGGCAACAATGCGCGCCCCCTCTTTGTCGGCGAGCAGGGCGTAGGCCTCGTATTCGAGCGAGAGGACGGGTTGGCCCTCGTTGCGATTGCGCACCCAGCCCTCAAACGTGACGCAGGCACCGGCGCATGCGTCGGCGAGCGTGCGGGCGAGGGCGGCGGGATCGAGGGGTTCGGAGGCGATACGAAAACTCATGCGATGCGACTAGGGGGCTGAGAGCGAAGACGCGACGATGGTCACGGCACTTCGTAAACTTCGACGAGGGCGACGCCGGTGGTGTTGGCGACGCCGCTGATCTGCGCGGTGTAGCTGCCGGGGGCGAGATACAGGAGCAGCGCGCAATCTTTGCTGCCGGCGGTGAGGGGGAAGGCACCGACTTGCGCGGCGGCGGCGGCGATGAGAGCGGAATCGGTGCCGGCGGACCAACCGGTGTTTTCACGGAGGAGTTGATTCCCGCGGTAGAGTTGCAGGCGGGGCGTTGTGAGGGCGCCGGTCACGCCGAACTCAGCGAGGGCGGGGCCGATACCGCGGATCAGGAGTTTCTTCGGCGCGTTGCCGGCCACGACGACACCCACAATCAAAATATCGCCACCGGTGCCGACGTCGGCGCGGGTCGAGACGTTGATGAGTTTCTGCGCGCCGGCGGGACCGGCGGACGCGTCGTAGACCTCGACCAGGGCTACACCAGCGGCCACGGCATCACTGCTTACTTGGGCCGTGTAACTGCCGGGGTCGAGTCGCACGAGGAGCGCGGCATCGAGGCTGCCGATGCCCAGGGGAAACGCGCCGAGGCGCGCAGTGGCCGCAGAAATCTCCCCGACCGAGCTGCCGATGGTCCAGTCGTCGTTGTCGAACAGGACCGTAGAGTCTTTGAAAATTTGGAGCCGCGGATTCGGTAGAGTGCCGGGAACACCGAAGAGCTTGAGGGCCGGGCCGGTGGCGCGCACCAGGACATCCTTCGGTGTAGTGCCGTTGACGGCGAAACCGGCGATCAGCGTGCGCGCACCGCTGCCGGCGAGGGAACGGGTCGAAACGTTGGCGAGGCGTTCGGTGCCGTCCGGCGCACCGGGCGCAGCGAGGGCACCGTTTACGCCGCCCTGAAATTGGAACGTGCCGGTGAAGGGCGCGCCGTTCAGGCCGAGGTTGCCGGAGTAGGTATACGATGGCTGCACGACGGAAAAGGCGCCGGTGGCCCCGACTTGGCCGTTGGCCGAGCGAGCGCCCGTCGGATCGAGCGCGACGAAGAGCAACGCGCCATCGGCCGAGGCGATCGCGTGCATTTCACCCAGCGTCGTCGCAACGGCGACGCCGTGATAATATCCGACAACTGCCGCAGCCGCTCCGGTGGCCGATTTCAGCGCACCGCTGAAGGGGAGCTTGGCGGTGGCGAGGTCACCGCTCACGGTGCCGTCCTTAATCACGCCGGCGATGGTCCCCGGATAAAACGCGGCGAGCTGACGGGTGACGGTTTCGCCCGTGGCGGTGAAAGCTCCGTTGGGCTGCACGATGAACCCGCGGGCGATCACCGCTTGGTTGGTGATGGCCAGAGATCCGAGTAACGCACCGACGGCATCCGCACCGACTGAAAGTGCAAAGGGCTCACCGGTGGAAAACGTGCCGGCATAGACGCCGGCAAACGGGGAAGCGGTGACCGTGAGAGTGATCGGCGACGACACTTGTGAGCCCTCACCATGAGTCGCGGTAAGCGTGTAAGAGCCGGTATCGGAGGATTTGGCGGCAGCGAAGGCGAGCGTGGCGCCGGTGGCACCGGGAACGGCGACGCCGTTTTTACGCCACTGATACGCCAAGTTCGAAGAGCTTTGCACCGGCGCGGAGAGCGTCACCGATGAACCGGCGGGGGCGACTTGGTCGGGCGGCGTGGAACCAAACTCGATCGGCGCCGCGAGCCGGATAGACGCCGGCGCGGAGGTGACGGTGCCTTGCGCATTCGTTGCCGAGAAGGTGTAGGTGCCGCCAGCGGTGACGTTGCTCAGGACGAGGGTCTGTGCGGTTTCACCGGGCAAAGGCTGGCCACTGCGAAACCACTGGTAGCTCGCCGGAGGATTGGCCGCGACTCCTGCCGTGAGGGTGAGGCTGCCATGGGGAATCACCGTAGCGGCGGCGGGCTGCGCCGTGATCGCCGGCGGACCGACGGGCGTGGTCCGCATCGTCAGGAGGGCGGCGGCGCTCGAGGCGACGCCTTCCCAGCTGGTCGCGACGACGGTGTAGGTGCCGGCGGCAGTGGCGGACACATAAGGGAGCACGAGTGTCGCGGCGGTGGCGCCGGATAATTCGACGCCATTTCTCCGCCACTGGTAGGAGACTGCCGTTGAACCGATCGCCCGCGCCGAAATCGTCACGGCAGTGCCCGGGAGCACAGTCTGGCCGGCGGGTTGCAGCGTAAATCGGGGCGCATCGGGAAAATCGACCACCGTTACCGTCGCTTCCTGACTCGTGACGGTGCCGGCCGCATTGGTCGCAATCACACTGTAGCGCCCGGCGAAAGACGCTTCCGGCGAAATGGCATAGGTGAACAAGGTCGCACCCGGAATATTCACACCGTTTTTCCGCCACTGGTAGGAGACACCGATCGGTGACGCGAGCGCGACCGAGAGTGAATTGCCGGATTCGTTTTCGAACAGCACGAGTGAAGCGGGCTGCGCGAGTATGACCGGGGGCGTGAGCGGCACCGTGTCGGTCACGACCAGCGGCACGGCGTCACTCGTGACCGAACCGTTGCGATTAGTCACCGTAACGGAATAGCTGCCCGCACTCGCAGCGACGGCCGAATTGAGGGCAAACGTCACGCCCGTCGCACCCGGAATCGCCACAGAGTCTTTGCGCCACTGGTAGGTGAAGGGGCGTTCACCGTCGCTGGCCACCGTGAACGTCACGCGTGAGCCGACCGGGCGGGTTTGTGCGGCCGGTTGGAGGAGTAACCGCGGCGCGAGCCCGAGGTCCAAGATCTCTACGGTGATCGGGCGACTGGTCGCCGACGGGAAGCCGGCCGCCGTCACTGTCGCCACGTAGGAACCGGCGTTCGCCGTCGTGACGCTCGGCAACACCAGCGAGCTCCCGGCCGCCCCCGGCACGACAATGCCATCTTTACGCCATTGAACCGTGGCCGTCTCGACGGCGAGCAGGAGATCCAAGCGCAGATAGTCGCCAACCGACACGACCTCGCCGCCCGCCGTGTAATTGATGAGCGGTGGGGTCGCATCGACGGTGACGATGGCAGGATTGCTCGTGACGGAACCGGCCGCGTTGGTGACGACGACGGTGTAGGCGCCGGCGCTGGCCGGCTGCGGCGCGGCGAGCGAATACGTGCGGCTGTTGTTGGCACCGGCAATCGGCGCACCGTCTTTGCGCCACTGGTAAGTAACCGGGATACTCGTGCGCACATCGACGGACAGGTAGGGGACGAAATCGCTCGGCGGCAGGCTGGAACTCGCCGGATGAGACGTGATCACCGGGGCCACCGCGGCCAACACAGTCACGCGGGCAGATGCACTGGTAAGTGAACCCACGCCGTTAGTCACGACGACAGCATACGACCCGGCGTCGCCCGCAACCGCGTTGGATTTGGCATAGGTGCTGGCCGTCGCACCCGCCATGGTCACGCCATCCTTGGTCCAACGATAGGTGGGCAAAATTGTTCCCTGGGCATCCACGGACAACACGATCTCGTCGCCCTGGCGGACAACTTGGCTCGCGGGATGGCCCGAGATAACCGGCGTGCTCGGCGGGAGCACGGTCACGTAGGCGGGAGCCGACAGCACCGCGCCCTGCCGATTGCTGACGAGCACCGTGTAAGCATCTTTCGAATTCGTGCCTGCCGCGACCGTGAAGCGATAATTCCGGTCGGTGGCACCCACGATCGCGAGGTCATTGCGCCGCCACTGATACTCGAGGTCGGTGCCCGATTCGTCGTCCGCTAGTCCGGGGCGGGCTCCGACTGCCGTGACCGAAAGGGTCACGGTATCGCCGAGGTTGGCCGCCCGCGAACTGGGAGATTCCGTGATGATCGGTCGGGGAGGCAAACTAACCGAAAGATAGCCGCTCAAACTCGTGGTGCTGCCAACGGCGTTGGTCACGACCACACTGTAAGTGCCCACATCCGCAGCCGTCGCCGCACTTCGCGAAAAACTGCTGCGGGTTTCACCAAGGAGCGGGACGCCGTCCTTGAGCCACTGATAGGTGAACGGCGCGGTGCCCTTGACCGCAAGCGGCAGACTGAAGCTACTGCCCAGATAGACGATGGCGGGAAACACGAGAGATTCGACGACGGGGGCGACCGCGACGATCACGTTGAGCATAATCGGACCGACGGTCACCGATCCGGCGGAATTCGAAACGACGACCGTGTAGCTGCCGGCGTCAGATCCGCGCGCCGAAGGCACCGCAAACGCGGCGTTGGTGGCGCCTGCGACATCCAGGCCGCCTTTTTTCCACTGATAGGTAAACGGCGCGGTGCCCGTGATCGAAACCGTGAGTGAGACGTTTTGCCCCTCATTGACCGTCTGACCCGGCGTGACGGCCGAAATTCGCGGAGGAGTCACGGTCTGCCCGCAGACCCAGTGCACCCCGGCAAAGAGCAGCACGCAAAATAAGACTCCGAGGCGGTTCATGAGGGAAAGTCGGGTAGACTAAAAACGCCATTTGATGGCAAAACCCGGGTGACGGCAAGGCGCGGGATTTTCACTCCTAAAGATCGCGCTAACCGCCCGCGACCGGCGGAATGAACACCACGCGGTCCCCCTCGCGGAGCGGCGCGGTGGCGGCAACGAATTCGTCATTCACCGCCGCGCGCACGCAGTCAGCGGGAAGCGTGAAGGCGTAGCGCGCGCGGAGTTCGTCGTAGAGTGCGGTGGGCGTGGCCGCCGCGGTGGTGAGCTTTTCTTGCGTGAGACCGCGCTGCTCGCGGAGGATCGCGAAATATTGGACGTGGAGGGTGATCATGGGGCGCGGTAGTGAGATTTTCCGCCGGTTTTTTCGAGGAGGCGGAGGTCGCGGATGACGATGCCGTGCGTCACAGCTTTGGCCATGTCGTAGAGCGTGAGCGCCGCGATGGTTGCACCCGTGAGCGCTTCCATCTCCACCCCGGTCTTGGCGTGAGTCTCGGCGTGGCAGTGGATCGTGACTTCACCGGTGCCGTCGGCGAGGAGGTGCGCGTCGATTTTGATCTGACAATCGTCCAGTGGGAGCGGGTGGCAGAGCGGGATGAGGTCGCTGGTCTTTTTGGCACCCATCACGCCGGCGAGAATGGCAGTATGAAAGATCGGACCTTTTTTGGTCGCGATCTCACCGTCGCGGAGGAGCGCGGCGAGTTCGGCCGGGAGCGAAATCGTCGCGACCGCGTGGGCGGTGCGCTTGGTCACGGCTTTGTCGCCGACGTTGACCATCGCAGGACGGTTTTGCGCATCGAGGTGGGAGAACATGAGGGGGAGAATGACTGAAGGACTAATGACGAATGTCTAATGAATGATCGCAGGCGCGGAGCCAGGAAATCGGCGGTGAGGAAACGGCCACTCTGATCGGAGCTCGCGCGTTTACACCCATGGGAAAAAAGGAGCGAGCGTGCCGGCGGGAAAATCGGCGGGACCGGGCGGGAGTTCCACGAAACCATCGGTGCCAATGAGCCCGGCGAAGTCGCCCGAGGTGTTGCTGGGATCGGGTGTCGCGAGTGTTTCGGCGCGCGGTCCGCTGGAGAGTTTTACGGGGAGCAAGTAGGTGAGTGCCGGTTTCCACACCACTGGCGCGGCGAGCGCGACCGTGCGCGGGGCCGAGGGGGCGAGGCCGCCGGCATGGGCGAGGGCGGGGAGCACGTAGCGGTGAAGGCAGGTGTAGGCGGAGACAGGATTACCGGGGAGGGCGAAAACGGGCGTGTGGCGCGCACTGCGACCGAACCAAAACGGTTTCCCGGGACGTTGCGCGACGCCCTGAAAAATTTTCTTCACGCCTTGTCGGTCGAGTTCGGCGGGCAGAAAGTCGAATTTTCCCTTGGAAACACCACCGGTGATGAGCACGACGTCGAACTCGGCGATGATGTGCCAGAGGAGATGTTCGATTTCCTGCCGCACGTCACGCAGGTGAAAACGCGCGGTGAGCGGGAAGCCGGCGTCGGCCAGGGCCGCACTGAGGGCGTGGTCGTTGCTGCGGCGGATTTGGTGCGGCGCGACGCGGGCGCCGACCTCGACGAGTTCGTCGCCGGTGGCGATGACGGCGATTTTCGGCGAATGGCTGACGATGATGTTCGCGTAGCCGCACGAGGCGGCGACGGCGATTTCTCGGCCCGTGAGGCGCGTGCCAGCCTGGACGATGAGGTCGTTCGCACGGTGGTCGCTCCCCCGACGGTGAATCGCGTGACCGCTGGCAAATTTCGCGGCGGTCGGTGAAACGGAGATCGTCGGAAGGGTGTTGGATCCAGCGGCGGGAGCGGCCGAATCGCGCGTGATTTCCTCGTAGGGCACAACACAATCGGCACCCACGGGCAGGACGGCGCCGGTCATGATTTCAATGCAGCCGTCGGCGGCCGAACCCAATTTGAAGGGCCGCATGCCAGCGGCTTGCACGCCCTCGACACGAAACCGGGTCACACCAGCCGCCAGGGACGCGGCACTGAGGGCGTAACCGTCCATGGTGACGCGGTCGAAGGGCGGCAAATCACGGTCGGCACAGAGGTCCGCGCGGAGAATGCGGCCGTGCGCCTGAGCGAGCGGGCAGTCTTCGCGTGGGAACGGCGCGAGTTGGGCGAAAATAAGTTTTTCCGCTTCGGCTGGGGTGAGCATGGAAAATGTGGTGGAGTGGCTGGACGCAGCGAAGAAATGACTCTCATGTCTCTGCTCCGCGGCGTCGAGCCACACCTCCTTCTATTCAATGGGACATCCCACCGACCAGTTCAACCGCCCGTTGCGCGATCTGCGCATTTCCGTGACGGACCGCTGCAATTTTCGCTGCCCCTATTGCATGCCGAAGGAAGTGTTTGGCGCGGGCTATCCTTTTTTGCGCGACCCGCAGCTCATGACGCTCGACGAGCTCACGCGGATCGTGCGGGCCTTTCAGGCGTTGGGCGTCGAAAAAGTGCGCCTCACCGGCGGCGAGCCGCTGCTGCGCGCGGATGTGCCCGAGCTGGTGCGCACCTTGAAACAGGACGTGGGCGTGAAGGACGTCGCGCTCACGACGAACGGCTGGTTGCTCGAAAAACTCGCGCCCGCGCTCAAGACGGCGGGGCTCGACCGGCTCAACGTGTCGGTTGATTCGCTCAACGATGCGACCGCCGGAAAACTCAACGGCCTCGGCTTCAGCGTGGCGCGGGTCTTGCGTGGCATCGACGCGGCGGCGGCGCTCGGTTTTCCCATCAAAATCAATTGCGTGGTACAACGTGGCGTGAACGACCATGAGTTGCCGGCGCTGTGCGAATATTTTCGGGCCCGCGGGCATTCGTTGCGGTTCATCGAGTTCATGGATGTGGGCAACACGAACCACTGGGCGGTCGAACGCGTGGTGCCGGCCAAAGAAATCGTCGAACTCATCGGAGCCAAATGGCCGCTGGAGCCGGTCGGACCGGCGTATCGCGGCGAGGTGGCCGCACGCTACCGCTACGCGGATGGTCGCGGGGAAATCGGACTGATCAGCTCGGTGACGGAGCCGTTTTGCCGCGACTGTCATCGTGCGCGGCTCTCGGCGGACGGAAAACTGTTTACGTGTCTCTTCGCCTCGCTCGGCTGGGATGTGCTCGGGGCGTTACGCGCGGGTGCGGATGCCGCGGGGCTCGAAAACTATTTAACCAGAGTCTGGGGCGGCCGGCTGGACCGATATAGCGACGAACGTGCGGAGCTACTCGCGAAGGGCGAAGCGCGGGCGAAGATTGAGATGAGTTATATCGGCGGGTAAGCGAAGTGCGGTCCCTCTGCCTAATCGCAGCTACGGAGCGATGATCCGGTCAGAAACCGCGCGCTCCTTTACTCCTCATACCGCGCCGCGCGGCCGAAATAATTCAGCATCCAGATTTCCTTCCACACACGATAGCGGCCTTCGTGGGTGATCTTGCCAAGGTCTTCGCGGTCGTGGTGCGGATGGAGGAAACCGAGTTCGGTGTTCACCTGATCGAGCTCATGCTGCGCGGTGTTGAGATCGGCCAGCGGCTCGACCGCAAACGGCACCGGCGTCGCCTGCGCGGAGACGAGGCGGGTGCGATGGCGGGCCAAGAGTCGCGGCAGCGACCGGCGCCACGGAGCACGTTCGACGAACCAGTTTTCCGGATAGAATCCTGCGAAGGGAATATAGAGATTGTCCGTGAGGTAGCGGCGACCGTCCGCCGTCAGCGACGTAACCGCGAAACAAACGGAAATCGCACCGTTGATCTGCGGAATAAATGTCACCTGCACCCGCACCGTCGCTTGGGCATCCTGGAAAACCGACACCCGCAAGAAGACGCCGCCGCCAACTTCGGCTTTGAGGGCTTGGGTCTGGCGAAAGCCCTGGGTGCGGAGCCATTCGCGGATCTTCAGGAGGCGCGGTTGCACCGGCCATTCCTCACCGCTGGCATTCACTGCATAACGGGGGAAAAGCGAGATCGGGCTCACGCTGAGCGCTGAAATCGCGAGCCAATTGTAAAGCGTTTCACCGACAAACCAGACCAGGAAAAACACGACCGTGAGCACCCAATAAGGGCGGTCGATCAAATCGAAATCGCGGCACATTTGGGCTGCGCCAAAGGCGAAGACCAACCACCGCAGCCAACGGTCGGCGATCGACAACAGCGGCGAAGCCATCCGCTGGTTGATTTGCATCAACACGAGCGAAACCAAAATCGCGGCAAGAATGAGATAGGTGGGCTCCATGGACGCTGGTGACGTGGGGAGAGGCAGAGCGATGGCGTCATCCGGAATTGCCAGATGGATCGCCGCGCCCGGCAAAACCGGGCTCGCGCTGACAAGATATTTTTAGCTGAGGCGCACCGGCATGATCACGCAGACGAAGTTTTCCAGCGTTTTGAAAACGCCGGGACTGACTTCGTCCTTCACTTCAAAAAAGACCTCGTCCTTCGAAAGGGCGCGGAGCGGGTCCATGATGAACGCTGGATTGAAAGCGACTTGGAGGTCGGGACCGCTGTAACCGATGGCCATCGACTCATGCGCTTCGCCGAAATCGGGGCTCTGCGCGGTGATTTCGAGGAGATTGCTCGTGAGCTTCACTTTGACGGAATTGGCTTTCTCCGAACAGACGAGAGCCGCGCGGTGCACGCATTGGAGGAAAAGCTCGCGCTCCAGCTTGATGCGTTGGTGCGTCTCTTTTGGGATGACTTGGTGGTAATTCGGGTAGTTGCCTTCAACGACCTTCGAATAGAGGTAGACGTGATCGATTAAGCCGCTGGTCTCTTTGTCAGTCGCGATCTGGAAGGCAGCGCGGCGCTCGTTGAAATTGATCTTCACTTTTTCGCCCTTGTCCAAGAGGCGCGTGAGTTCGCCGACCGTCTTGGCTGGCAGGATAATCGCACCCGCACTGGCGGCCGGGACCTCCATTTCCTTGGCGATGAGGGCCAGACGCCGGCCATCCGTCGCAACGAGGGAAAGTTTGCCATCCTTAAAGTTGAAATAAACGCCGTTGAGGATGTAGCGCGTTTCATCGCTCGATTGGGCGTAAGCGACGCTCTTCAACATCATCGCGAGCTCGGCCTGTTCCAAAGAATAGGCTTTCTCGTCGCCAAATTCCGGCAGCGGAGGGAATTCCTCTTTGCCGATACCCATGATCCGGAAGGTGGAGCCACCGGACGTGAGTTTGACCTGATGGTTGGGGGAACCGTCGAAGGTGACGTCGACGTTGGGCAATTCCCGCACGATTCCGGCCAAACGTTTGACCGGGAGGGTCACGGCCCCCGTTTCCTTCACCTCGGCCTTGATTTTGCAGCGAATGCCCAGATCGAGATTCGTGGTCGTCAGGGAAATCTGATCTTTCTCCGCCTCGATGAGCACATTGCTCAAAATGGGCATCGTAGCTTTGGAGCCGACCACGTTGAGCACCTGGGCAAGGCCGTTGGCGAAGTGATCGCGATTGATTTTGAATTTCATGAAGGGGGCGAAGTGACGCGCTTTTGAGAAACTAACAAAGTCTAAAAGGATAGGAGTTCAATTAGGAATTATATCCGTATTATTATGGGCTGCGAATAACCCTAGTAACTCGCGGTTTTCCCTCGGTAGCATCGCCGCCGAACGGTGTGGAAAACGTCGCGTGGCTTGAGAGCAAGTAGGCAGTTATGCACCACGGCAAAGTTGCTGGTGCCGGGTGCGCAGGTTGTTCACACGTTGTCCGAGGCGCGATTTTGGGCCGGCGTGGCGGGGTGAAGGGGTGGTCGACGCCAATGCCGAATGAGGCCGAAGAAAATGTAGCTCAGGCATACGCCGAGCAGCGCGAACTCCTTATAGAAGAGGATCAAGCCAAGCAGGGCGAGGGCGATGGCGAAGGTCCGGAACTTCATTTTGGTCTGGAGATCGATGCCCTTGCCGCTCGGATAACGCACCGTGCTCATCATGAGCAGACCAATGAGGAGCATCAAAAACGGCAGGGCGAGGGCCCACGCGTTGAGCGCTTTGTCGGTTTCGCCGAGTTTGAGGAGAAAGAGCACGAGGGCCGCCACAGTGCCGGCCGCAGCTGGTACCGGCAGACCCATAAAATCTTTGTTCGACTCCTTCTTGCCCGGACGGAGGAGGGGGTTGGTGATGACGTTGAAGCGTGCCAAGCGCATCGCCGCGCAGAGCAAATAGACAAAGCCGATGGCCCATCCGATATTGCGGAACCACAGAATACCCTGGGTTGGGGACAGAATCAGGTAAAACATCATCAGGGTCGGTGCCACGCCGAACGAGACGACATCGGCGATCGAGTCGAATTCAGCCCCGAACAGCGATTCGCGTCCGCCCATGCGGGCCAAACGCCCGTCGAGCGCATCGAACGCGGCCGCGCCAAAAATAAACCAAACGGCATAGCGGTAGAAGTCGGCCGGCACATGGCCCAAATATTCGCCAGAGAGCGCGGTCTCCGCCAGGCGCGCCTGCATGCACTGCACAATCGCCATGAAACCGCAGAAGAGGTTTCCGGCCGTCATGAGATTAGGCAGAAAATAGATGCGGCTCGCCTGGGTGACGTTGTAAGGATCCTCGCGGCGGGCGAGTTCCTCGGCCGCACGTTGGGCGCGTTCGGCGGGGGAGCGGCGGCGGAAGTTCATTATTTCGTCAGGCTCTCGAGGTATTTCCAGAATTTGGAGTGCTGCTCAACGAGCTGTTGCTCGGACACGGGGAGCTTGTTGCGCAAGAGAAAGTCTTCGAGGGAGTTTTTGTGCAGAATATAGTTCACGTGCAGCGATTCACCGTGCGATTCGAAGTAAAACCGGAATTCGCCGGCGCGGAGCCGGTAAAATTCCTTTTGGCCGCGGTGGAATCGTCCCAACGGCTCGCGCGGGTGGGCCAAATCGTCGGGGCGGATGCTCGTCATCGGCTCGAGCACGTCGAGCTGGACGAGTTTATCGAGCTGGTTGAGCTCGTGCATGGCCTGGCCGGAGAAGGTAACTTGATACATGGCCGGGCTTCAGCGGTTGCTCGCGCCAGACACTCCTGCGGTTGGCAGGCCGCCAGTCGGTTTGTTCCGCGACAAATTCATCGAGTTACCCATGAAACGCCGTAGTCAACCCCCCCGCATTGCTGCGGCAACGCTATTTCTCCGCGCGTCCCGCCGCCATTCCGGGCTCCGCGGCCACCCTTTTTGTTTCCCACTCCTGCGTCGCGGCCGCACGCTTGATGCCATGGCTGTTACCCTGTCCGACATCCGCGCCGCGCAGCGCCGCATCGCCGGTGGCATTTACGTCTCGCCCTGTCCCGACTCGGTCCCGCTTAGCGAAATCACCGGCTGCCGCATCGTCTGCAAACTCGACAACCTCCAACGCACCGGCTCGTTCAAGGAACGCGGTGCGCGCAACGCTCTGCTCCGCCTCACCCCCGCCGAAAAAAAACGGGGCGTCATCGCCGCGAGCGCCGGCAACCACGCGCTCGGCCTGGCCTACCACGGCAAGCTCCTCGGCATCCCGGTCACGGTGGTGATGCCGGACTACGCACCGTTGATCAAAATCACGACCTGCCAAAAACTCGGCGCCCGCGTGCGCGTGCGCGGGCGCGACTTCACGGAAGCCCGCGCCGAGGCCGATGCCCTGGTTGCGAGTGAAGGGCTCTCCTACATTCACGGATTCGACGCACCGGACATCATCGCGGGACAAGGCACGCTCGCGCTTGAGCTGATGAAGCAAGTGCCGGACCTCGATGCAATTTTGTGCCCCATCGGCGGTGGCGGACTCATCGCCGGTGTGTCGATCGCGGTGAAAGCGCTGAAACCAAAAATCAAAGTGATCGGCGTCGAAAGCACGCACACGGGAAATTTCGCCGCCGCCCTCCGCGCAGGAAAACCCGTGATGGTCAAACGACGCGCCACGCTGGCCGACGGCCTCGCGCCGCTGATCGTCGGGCCCACGTCCTTCGCTCTCGCGCGCACCCGCGTCGACCAAGTCGTGAGCGTGGAAGAGCCGTGGATCGCGCTCGCCATTCTCCGGCTGCTCGAACTTGAAAAGACCGTCGTCGAAGGCTCCGCCGCTGTCCCGCTCGCCGCGCTGATGGCGGGGAAACTGCCCGCGCTGCAGGGAAAACGCGTCGCACTCATTCTCAGCGGCGGCAACATCGACCCATCGGTTTTGGGTCGCGTGATCAACAAAGGGCTCGTGCACGACGGCCGTCTCACGCGTTTCACGGCTACCGTCACGGATCGCCCCGGTGGACTGGCAGAGCTCACGCGCGTGATCGCGGATTGCGGGGCGAGCATCCAAGACATCCTGCACGAGCGGGCGTTCAGCGGATCGGATGTGTTTACCGTGCACGCCGTCTGCACGGTGGAGACCCGCGACCACGCGCACGTCGCGGCCTTGCACCGTGCCTTGAAAAAACACGGCTTTCCCGTCGTGGTGGCCACATGATCATCGAAAAGTTCGCCGGGCGGCTGCGCGGGTTTGTTCTCGCCCTCGTTGTCTGCACGCACGTCGCCGCTGTTGCGGCCGAATACTTCCCGCCGCGCGGCAGTTGGGATCGCCGAAGTCCCGCTGAACTCGGTTTCGATCCCGGCCGCCTGCAAGCCGCGATTGATTTTTCCGTGGCCAACGAAAACCCCGCGACGAAGGACCTGGCGACCGATTTGAAACAGACGTTCGGGAAACGCGAACCCGACTTCAAACTCATCGGGCCAACCCAGCCGCGTGCGGCGCTCAGCGGGATGGTGATCCACCGCGGGCATGTCGCCGCCGAGTGGGGCGACACGCTCCGCCCGGATATGGTGAACAGCGTGACGAAGACGTTTCTCACCACCGTGGTCGGCCTCGCCTGGCAACGTGGACTCATCCGCGAGCTCACGGATTTTCCCCGCGACGCCCTGCCTAGCGCCGAACGCGAGCAGCTCTTCGGCACCGCGCCCAATGCCCAGATCACCTGGGACCATCTGCTTCGTCAGACGAGCGATTGGTCGGGCACGCTGTGGGGGATTCCCGATTGGGCGGACCGGCCGGTGGGCGCGACTCCGGCGGACTGGCCGAATCGACCGCAGCATGCGCCGGGGACGTATTTCAAATACAACGACGTCCGCATCAACCTCCTCGCACTGTGTGCGCTGCACGTCTGGCGCCGGCCGCTGCCGGAGGTGTTGCGCGAGGAAATCATGGATCCGATCGGCGCCTCGACCACCTGGCGCTGGCACGGTTACGAGAATTCGTGGGTCGAGCTCGATGGGCGCCGCGTGCAGTCGGTGAGTGGTGGCGGCCATTTTGGCGGCGGGATGTTCATCAGTGCCTGGGATCTGGCGCGCTTCGGGTATTTGTTGCTGCGCGGTGGCCAATGGGCGGGCCGCGAGCTCGTCTCCGAAAAATGGATCGCGCTGGCCCGCACGCCCGGTCCGGCGAATGCGACCTACGGTTTTGCCAACTGGTACCTGAACACTGATCGCAAGCCGCTGCCATCAACGCCCGCGAGCAGCGTGCGCTTCGTGGGCAACGGCCAGAACATTGTCTTCCTCGACTGGGAACACGACCTCGTGGTGGTGGTGCGCTGGATCAAAAACGACGCGGCGCTGGACCAGTTTTTGGGCGGGGTGATCGGGGCGCTGAAGGAGTAGGAGCGGGGTGACAACGCCGACAGGTTCAGAGCCATAGCGTCCACCGCATTTCAATCGGCACGGCGCCACGATGACTCTGAGCGGAGATGTTTCAATCCGCGCCCCGCTCGTGAGAGCGGGGCGAC
>Ga0209829_10001774_pt1 | contig 17008 bp, 15 predicted proteins | sample C_140205_EF_Meta_FD_187311 | JGI IMG/M metagenome (GOLD analysis project Ga0209829, IMG submission 187311) | Freshwater microbial communities from Lake Croche, Canada to study carbon cycling - C_140205_EF_MetaG (SPAdes) (version 2) | ecosystem: Environmental > Aquatic > Freshwater > Lake...
TCGCCTTTGATGTAGGGCAACAAATTAACTCCATCAATATCCTGTGGGAATTCAGCACCTGCGGCTACAGCAACGGTAGGTAAAATATCCAGCGATATGACCGGATTTTCATAAATTTTTCCAGAGGGAATATGGCCTTTCCATTGAATCATAAAAGGTATTCTGATCCCACCTTCATACAAGTTTCCTTTTTCGCCGCGAAGAGGTAAATTACTGGAGGTAAGTTCTCTCGTCGGACCGCCATTGTCGCTGATGAAGATGATTATTGTATTCTCCTCTAAGCCGGATTCACTTAGTTTTTGAATGATTCGGCCAATACCACGATCCATGTTTATGAGCATGCCTGCAAATATCTTCCGTTGTATATCTTCAATACCTGAAAGCCCAGCCAGATCTTCATTTTTTGCCTGCATGGGGCTGTGAACTGAATTGAATGCAACTTCCAGAAAAAACGGTTGATCTTTCTTTCGGTCTATAAAACTAATTGCTTCATTGGCAAAGGCTTCGGTCAAGTAACTGCTTTCTTCCACAGGCTGACTACCTCGCAGAATTGGGTTATTTGCATCATAAGGAGGTTCATCATTTCCCATCGTAGTATAATAGACCGTGTTCCCTTTCATCCATCTGCCTTTGGACCCATCAGGAAGTATTTTGCGCCTAAACATGGACGTTACACCTTTCCAAGTAGGATATGCATAAGAATGGCCTTCGTGCATGAATCCAAAAAATTCATCAAATCCACGTCGCATCGGATGATATTTTGCAGTGCCTCCAAGGTGCCATTTCCCAATCAATGCAGTTGTATACCCAGTGTTGTGCAAAATCTCAGCCATCGTTTTCTGATCGGTAGGCAGTCCATAAGCAGGATCATCATTTTTGGCGCCGATCGGATTGTTCTCATAACCAAACCTAGTCTGATATTTTCCTGTCAGTAGCCCAGCCCTAGACGGACTGCAGTTTGGAGCGCTAACATACCCCGATGTAAACCGGATTCCATTTTTGGCGATGGCATCGATGTTCGGCGTTTGAATTTGTGGATTTCCCTGGCAACCCAACTCTCCATAACCCAGATCATCAACTATGATCAACAGAATATTTGGTCTCGGCGCAGCGGGCTTTTCAGTAGATGCCTGAATGGAGTTTGGAACAACCGTAACTATTAAACCGAAAATTAAAATAAATGCTTTCATTTTTATACGTATTTTATCATCTTCTCCGCACCTGATTTTCATTTTGTTAATTATTTTTAATCGCAATTAATTACATAAACCGTCAATATAAAAAATAATTGATAATTATATTCGTAAAAAATCGATTCAAAAATTGAAGAATTTTTAAGGTTAAGCTTTGTATGTTGGAAATCGTCATATTGATTGGTATTCCTTTGGATACACCAGAATCCAACTCAAAAGGGTAGATTATTTTAATTTACGAAAGCAGTTGCAAAGTGGGGGTACCACGAATATGTTTTTTAGACGAAATGTAGATTTTTTGAAATTTAAACAACCGTTAAGAAAATTTAAATAAAGTTTGAACTCAGGCATTCTAAATAATATTTTATTATTTTACATCCTTAATTCTTACTAGCTAATTGTACAAATACCTGTTTTTATTCATTTGTTTTACTAGTTATTCTCAAAGTGGTCACCGGGTCGAAGGTAAACTCATCGATTCCTTAAACAAAGAGCCCCTATCATTTGGATCCATACAAATCGAATCAAAAAATCAAACGAGTTTAAAAGGTCAAATCGCCAACGAAAAGGGAATGTTTGAATTTGCAGATTTAAAAGAAGATGATTACATCCTGAAAATTCAATATGTTGGTTATCAAACCAAATTGGTGAAATTCTCCATTAGCAAATCCAATAGTTCCTTAAACCTAGGTTCAATATCCCTTTTAGCCAATAATCAATTATTGGAATCTGTTTTAGTCTCAGCAGAAAAGTCTAAGGTCATTTCTACTTTGGAAAAACAAGTTTTTAAAGCTGACCAATTCGAAGCAGCTAAAGGAGGAACAGCCATAGACGTGCTCAAAAATATACCCTCCATCATGGTTAACGCAGAAGGAGAATTATCCATCAGGGGATCAAACGGATTTTTAATTTTAATCAATGGCAAACCAACCCAAGTAGATGCTGCGACCATTCTTTCCCAAATAGCCGCGAATACCATCGAAAATATTGAAATGATCACAGCGCCATCCGCTAAATATGATGCCGATGGAAAAGCAGGAATCATCAACATTGTCACCAAAAAAGGCACGAACGACGGTTGGTCCTTATCTACTAATCTTCAATATGGCCTTCCAAGGATTAGACAATATGAAAATGCAACAGAACCTTTAAGGCATGGATTTGATGTAAACTCAACTTTTCGAAAAGGAAAATGGGACCTATCCACTTCATTCAATTATCTACAAAATGATATAGCAGGCAGGAGAATTGGGGATGCAAACACCACCCTAAATAATGTATTCACGAGTTTCCCAAGTGAAGGCGAAAGAAGTTTTAAACGTGATAATTATGGATTTAGAAATTCCCTACTTTTTACGCCTTCTAAAAACGATGAAATTCTATTGGGTATTTATTTGGGTGAAAGGAATCAATATAGGACCGCCGATATTTTGTACAATAATGTCAAATACAATGCGCTAACAAATGCCGTCATTGGAAGAAATAATTACTTCAATTCAAATTTGGTTCTAAAATCTGGTTCCTTTAACGTATATAATATCGATTATACGCATCGTTTTAAGGATAAATCAAGTCTAAATATTTCAGGACTTTATGAATATGCGATGATTGACGGTTATACCAAAAACAGGAATTTGAATGTAAAAAATTATTCTGATACGCTTCAGTACACATTGAATACGGGAGAAAACCCACTCCATGCGTACCGATTGAAGATTGACTATGAAAAATCGATTGGAGTTGGAAAACTGACCATGGGCTATCAATATCGAGATCAAATACAAAAAGGACTATTTAATTATTTTGAAAAATCAGGCAATAGAACAGCGCTGGATTTTAACCCTAATTTTTCTGCGGTAGTCCAAGTTATCAATAGAATCCACGGCCTTTATGCCCAATACGGTGGCGTGTATAAAAAAACCGAATTCTCGGCTGGAATGCGGTATGAAAATGCGTTCAGAGAATTTTCAGCCAATAAAGTTTCCTCCAATTCCATATTAGAACTTTCGAATTTTTTCCCATCCTTCAATCTTCTTTATAATGTTAAAGATGATTTTCGATTTAAATTAGCCTATAGCAAAAGAGTCCAGCGATCAACCAATAACGAGCTTAATCCCTATCCAGAAAGAGAGCACAGCGAAACACTCGAGCAAGGTGACCCTACGATTCGGCCCGAATTCATTGGTGTTTTTGAAACAGGAATCATTAAAGACTTTAAAAAAGGCTCTCTTTACATAAATCTCTATTCGCAGCAAATTGATAATATCGTCAACCGCGTCAATAGTGTGTATAATGATACTATCCTGAATAGAATTTATACCAATGCTGGGAAAGCGCAATTGATAGGCTCAGAAATGGGCATTACCTACAACCCTTCCAAAAAAATAAAGATGTTTGTTGGAGGTAATCTTTACAGCCTACAAATCAATGGTTCACTATTCAACAATTCAGTAGCGGTGAATTCATCCGGTGTCGTTTATTCCATCAATTCGAACATAAATTATCAAATTAATTCCTCTACATCTGCTCAATTCAACCTATCCTATTTATCCTCAAAAAATACGGCTCAAGGAATTGATTCAAGACTATACCAGCCAAATATAGCCATCAAAAAAAACCTATTGACCAATAAATTATCTTTGACCCTACAATGGCAAAATCTTGCTTTAGGGGACATGAAAGTAAATGAACAAAGTATTACAACCAGGGGATCTAATTTTTACACCTCGACCAATTACATTCAAGAGACCAATATGATCCTCATAAACCTATCCTATAATTTCCGATCAACAGAGAAAAAACCCAAATTGACCTCAAGTGAATTTGGAGAAAAAGAATTCTAATTTTCAAAACTTCATTTCAAAAACAGGTTGAACCCAGAATAGACCTGAAAGGTCGCATTCTTTTATTTTACGGAAGCATTTCAGTTAAATCGAGAGTTACTTTTGAAAGAAATATAAGTTTGCTTTAAATTTAATATTTCCCATCACGCACATACTAAGGGTATTCATTAGAAAAGTCCCTCATCAACATATTAATGAGTGCTTTTCAGACTATCAAATCTTTAATTTGACTCATTCAGGTTTCAATATATATAAACCAACATCTAATTCTTAATAAAATCAACTTTAAATGATCTAATCAAAAAAAGTCAAAACTAATTCATAATTAATGAGTTATGTAAATGAACTAAAACAAAAAAAAATGAAATTAAAATCAATTACATTGACATTAATCGCTTTAATCGGCTTAAGCTTTGCTTCAAACGCTCAAAAAACAGTAGTAGATGTTGCGATTGGATCATCAGATCACACTACTTTGGTTGCAGCAGTAAAAGCAGCAGGATTAGTTGAGACATTACAGAGCGCAGGTCCTTTCACAGTTTTTGCACCTGTAAATGCAGCCTTTGCTAAATTACCTGCAGGAACGGTTGATTATTTATTGAAGCCTGAAAACAAGGCTACATTAGCAAAAATACTTACTTATCACGTTGTGGCTGGCACATTTGATGCAGCAACTGTTGTGAAAGCCATTACGGATGCAAAAGGATCTTTATCATTGAAAACAGTGAGTGGAGGTACATTAACAGCTTCGTTAAAAAATGGGAAAGTTGTTTTGACTGACGAAAAAGGAGGAACATCTACGGTCGTTGCTACGGATTTGAAGGCAGGGAATGGAATCATCCACGTGATTGATTCAGTTGTACTTCCTAAATAATATTGGGGTTAAATTAATTTTTAAAGCCACAGATTTTCTGTGGCTTTAATTTTATACGTTTATATATAATAATAAACTCAACCTTTTGTTTCTTCACACCCGGTACCTACATCATTTTAAAACTTAATAACTCACAACATGTTTAAAAACTTTAAAGCCTCAGAAATCCTGATAATAGTGGTTGTAATCATTATCATTTTTGTTAGTGAATACCTGTTTTTGGTCGTTGGCGACAAGGACAAAGCAATTTTTATTGGTTTATGGCCGCCAACAATCCTCGGCTTATTGAATTTTATTAACTCTAAATTGAAAAAATAATGGATATGGATATTATTTTACTCACGGCAATTGTATCGACTTTATTCATCGTATTCATCATAGCAGTGTATAGAGAGTTTTCCGTCATGGAGAATGAGACCTATGTTTTCAAAAAAGAATCTGGTCCTCGGGCAGGTTTAGTCAATTTCGTAGGAAATCTTGCCTTAAATAAATCGTTGACCTCTGAAGAAAAAAAAGTTATCTACAAAGCCATGAATAGAAACATCGCGGACATGGAATCAGATGGCGTTTATTTTGATCATTCACTCAAGGAAATCGTAAAAGATCAAATAGATGTTTTGGAGGAAAACGAGCAAAAAACTGTGGCAAGAGATAAGAAACCCGCCTCAAAATAAGAAAAAACCCTTTTATTTAAGTATTTCATCGCTTAAATCTACCCGTAAATGTTGAGTTTTTTGGATAAATACAGCCAACTATTCGATCGCTTTTTAAGTCCCAAGCGAGTTAGAATAGTTGAGCTTTTTATCTTGAGACTCGCATTACTCGCATTTGTACTGCATTTGGGTTTTATATTTTTGTCAAACAACGTGTTGTATTTTAAAAACTTCCAACATAGTTACCTGAAGGCAATCTACACGCCTTTCAGTTTTATCCTATTTTATGAGGTTTTGTTGTTGGTCATCATTATCCCCAAATCGATTTCTGAATTCATTGGCAAGCAATTTGAGGTAATTACGCTAATCACCCTGCGAAGCTTTTTTCATGATATCGCAGATTTAGATTTTGGAAAATCTCTTTCCTTCCAAGATGTCCATTTATTAGGCTTAGTGTACGATTTGATCGCATCCTTACTTATGTTAGCAGCTACGATGTTTTACTATAAGCTATATAAAAATTTTCAACGCTCCGATGTAATTAATGATATCCAACAATTTGTAGCCCTCAAAAAAATAATGTCATTTTTGATGATGATTATTTTGTTTGTGTTGAGCTTTTCGAGTTTGTTCACGTGGCTACAAGATTTGTTTGTCGCTATGCAATCCAATCACAATTACCCAAATCCCAATACCGTCTTCTACGGTGATTTTTTCTCTGTGATGATTTTCATGGATGTCTTCTTACTGATTGTTTCCTTCATGTATCATTTTTCATTTTATTTGATATTCAGAAATGCAAGTTTCATCATCACAACCATCCTACTCCGAATGTCACTTACAGCTGAAAAACCTATCAGCTATTTTCTAATTTTTGTTGGTTTTTCTTTCTCAATTTTGGCCTACTTTTTAATTAATAATCGAAAAAATTCGAATAGTTAAAATCTCCATCCATCAATGGCCATTGATCAAAATCACGATTCTGAGGCTGTTGATTTACAGATTTTATCACCCATTTTGATTTTGCAGCTCGTACATCGTATTCGATTTTTTCGCCCGTTGGAAACTGAAAACTAGAATTAATTATTTGCTCATTTGCATTTAATGAGACCGTTTGATCAAACAAATTTTTACTTTTGCTATTTTCAAAAATGGCCATTAAACCAAACTGTGGAGTTGAATATACCACCACAACAATTCCATCTTGTAATTGATACATAGACCAGTTGGCCTTTTGAGCAACCGCTTTAAAATGACCTGGAATACTTACTGGTCCCGCTGTAAATGGTGACAGAATTGCGGCGAATATAGTATCTGGCATAGGTTTTTTAGGCGCGGGTGTCATTTTTAAGGGTGATAATAGAGTTAATGGAATTACAACAGCAGCCACTATTTGGGTCGCAGCAGCTGTTGGCATGGGAATAGGGGCAGGCTATTATTTTGCAGCTGGATGCAGCAGCATTTTAATGATATTAATTTTAGCTATTTTACCTTACTTAGAAAAATTCATTGATGAGCTTAATCAATTAAAAATTTACTCCATCAAGACTGTTTATCATGAAGGATCCATGCAACAAATTGAATCCATATTCAATGAATTAGGCGTAAAATTTAGACTAATTAGCATCAACAAATCAGGAAACCAAGTTGATTTTGAATGGGAAATTCAAGCGCATGATGTTGAATTTCAATCATAGAAAACCAAATCATTCGCGCCCAATTTAAAAAAGCGAATGAATATGGAATGGCTTTCTTTTGCAAAAAGAATTAACTTTAGAAAATTTTATCAGTTAATGAAATATATAGGAATCTTTATATGCTTCTTTCTACAAACTACTTGGGGATATTCACAAGATTCAACAATCACGACTTCATCATGGTATTTTCGGTCGATGCCTTTCTCGATGTATTCTAACGCTGGAAAATATGCAGATAGAATTAGTCAGAATATTGAATTTGGAAGGTCTTTCGAAGTTTTAGATTTCGGGGTTGCCTATGGAAGAAATAGTTTAAGACCAGATTCCACGTCCTATTTACAAGCTAGAATAACGATGGATGCGTGCCAATATGGAATTTTTAGTAATGAAGTTTCCATCGGTGTAGGTAAAATATTCAACTCCGTTACACCTATGATTTTCGAGTATAGTACAACTATTTTAGCCCAAGTGAGTAAGAAAGTTGGCGTGGGCTTAATAGTTGGAAATTATGATTTTACTGGAGAGATTAATGACGTCAGCAAACAATTTTTTGGAGTATTTCTTCGCATAGGTTTGATGAGAAATGAAGATGGATTTCTGGTCAAAAAACCTATTCTGAGACCTTTTAGGCATATTAAAAAGATCAAAAAATCGAAATTTTTCTAAATTTTCCTTGGTAGATTCCTGCCTCATTGATTCGTTAATTCGTTAATACTTCAATACAATTTTGTTATTTGCTCGTAATAAAGCTTTTTGATTTTATGATTTTTTCGTTTTAATATCCTATCATTTTCATTGTAACACAATTGCCTAATTTAGTTCCGATTAAGTGTCGAAGCGGTAGTCGTATTGGGCTTAACTAGGTCATATGGTAAAATAAAAAGGGTAATATAAAGCTATATTACCCTTTAAATAATTAAATGACCTGGAGTTTATTTCCAGCCTCCACCTAAAGCTTGGTATATATTGACAACAGCATTCATTTGCAGCTTTTTGGTTTCAATCAATTCAATTTTTGATTCCAAGGCTTCTCGTTGGGTCAATAACACTTCCATGTAGTCGGCTCTAGCAGACTTAAACAAGGTTGTCGAAATATCAATAGACTCGGTCAAGGCATCCACTTGTTTATTTTTCAAGTCATAGCTCTTTTTTAAATTTCCAATATTGGAGATTTGATTGGCTACTTCTATGTGCGCTTTTAAAATGGTCCGCTCAATTTTAATCATCTATAAGTAACAATAGTATGGTTTAAATTTTATTTAACAAGTTAAAAAAAACACTTATTATACCTGATTATATAAATTGTTCATGAATGGAATTTCAAAAAACTTGGGCAGCTTAGCTCAACCTGATTAAAAAATCAAATTCAAACATCTGCTGTATTATTTTTCGATTAAGTTTTATGTGCCTTCAATCAAATCGAGTTGGCTTATAAGTGACGAGAAGCCATTTCAAAGGATAGTATTTTTCTATTTAAGCGACTTAAATACAAACTAAGTGGCGCAAAAGGCTATTCGAATCAAAAAGAATGAGTGTTAAAATTTTACGCATTTGGTAGCAATTTGACTAAAGATTTGTAGGTTAAAAGCATTGAGCGATATTTGAGCGCTTCCTTTCCGGTATTAAATCACTAAATTTGCTGCCTAATGTAAAATTACAAGTCCATTTATTTAAAATCATGCCTAAAAAAGTAAAAATTTCAGTCCTAATGGCGGTCTATAATACGGAATTTCATTTGACCAAAAGAGCCATTGATTCTGTTTTAGAGCAAGATTTTCAAGATTTCGAACTCATAATTATTGACGACGGAAGTAAGGAAAATAACCGTCAAGCACTCTTGGAATACGTGGAAATGCACGAAGCAAAAATAGTCTACATACGTCATAGTAATCGAGGGCAAGCCGAATCCATCAACCGCGGAGTTTTAAATAGTGTCGGAGAATTCATCACTATTTTGGATAGTGATGATGAATATAAACCGTTTCATTTAAGCTCATGTCTTCAGGAAATGGAAAATGTCGATCTAATTTGTTCCACTACGGAGACCGTGGTCAATTCATTAGACGATTATTATGTTCCAGATAAAAATGACTTAAGTAAGCCTATACATTTAGATGATGCTGTTCTTTTTGGAACTTTATTTGGCCACCAGAAAGTATTTCGAAGTATTGATTTTGAGGGTGGATTTGCCGCTGATTCTGCCTTTTATGAAAGAGCTCAAATACAATTTAAAGCGAAGAAGGTGTTCCAAAAATCATACATATATTACCGAAACAATCCGAATAGTACCTGTGCTATTTTGAAAAAAGAGCTATCGTCGTCCAACTCAAATTAATGGCGCCTAACATTCATTTAATTCTCGCCTGCCACATTACGGGCGTTTATGACGTCAATCGAAACACGACTTTAACGGATGATTCCTACGAATTAGTACAAGAATGGGCCGAATCTGTCGCTAAAGCGAACCTCAAAGGCATCATTTTTCATAATAATTTTACTGAGGAGACCTGTGCGCGCTTTGAGAATGAACATATTTCATTTAAGCGGGTCACTTATAACCCCGAATTTAACCCAAATGTGTATCGGTATTTTGTCTACCGTGATTTTTTAGCGCAAACGCCTGACCCTATTCAAGGAGTTTTTGTCACCGATGTTTCCGACGTTACTTTAGTCAAAAATCCATTTAATGACTCTATTTTTATAGATAATCCGACAACCATTTTTTGCGGGGATGAACCTAAGTTGCTGGAAAACGATTGGATGATCGCACATGCAGCTCACCTGCGAGCGCAAATTACAGATTACCGTGCATATGAAGATCATTTTGCTACTGAAACCTTACTAAACTGCGGAATCATAGGCGGAGCAATTCCAATCTTTTTTGACTTTCTTCAGCAATTATGCGAATTACATGAAACCTATAACCGTTCCAATAAAACGACCTACACCGGCGATATGGGTGCCTTTAACTACTTAGCCAGAACGCGTTTTAATGAAAATTTGCGCCATGGATTTCCTGTGAATACCGTATTTAAAGAGTATGAAAATGACCGAATAGACTGTTGGTTTAGACATAAATAACCCGCCATATCAACAAATTAGACCTTAATTTTCCTGTTAAATGCGCTCCATTAGCTATTACAATTTTGTGAATATATAGCGATGAGCAGGTAAGCAAGTGAATCATTATCGATGACAGAAAAAATACCTCCGTTTCCTTTTTAATCCTTTCTACTTGTTCCTCAAACTTAAGATTTAACTTAAATCCCTCGATACACCTAGAAATAAAAAATATACAGGTAAAATGTTTCGAGCTAATTAAGCTTTGAGTTTAAATTACCGAACTACGTTTAGTTTCAATTTAAATAAAATTTATTGATCAAAATAGCTAATAAAAATACCATAAATGTTAATAAGGTAGCTATTTTGCTTGTTGGAAAGCCGACAAACAATACCTATTTTAACAGGAGTGATGTCCAACAATTACTTGTGTTCACCTCGATAATTTTAGATTGAGCCAACCTCCTGTTCGAATTTTATTCCTATTTTTATCAAATTATCAACAAGCTCTATGCGAAAATTATTCACACTCGTTTTACTATTTTTCTCTTTAAATAGTCTAGCTAAATTCAAAGATCCCTATGAGGCTCAGGCAAAACGAGTGACTATTCATCGAGATGAATGGGGCATTCCACACATTTACGGAAAGACAGATGCAGATGCCGTATTTGGTTTAATGTATGCCCAATGTGAAGATGATTTTGCACGAGTAGAAATGAATTATATTGAAAAATTAGGCCGAATGTCCGAGGTCAAAGGAGAGAAAGAACTAGCCTACGATTTATACATCAAATTACTCATTGACGCAAATCAGGCCAAATTAGAATACCAAACAAGCCCACTATGGCTAAAAAAACTATTGAATGCCCACGCAGACGGAATTAACTACTTTTTAAAGAAGCATCCTGAAATTAAGCCCCGATTAATTACCCATTTTGAACCATGGTACCCGTTATTATGGACAGATGGTTCGATTGGCGCCATATCAACAGGTGATATAAACGAAAACGAAACAGCTTTATTTTATGGTTTGCCCCGGCAAGAAGCCCACGTAAAATACCAAAATCCAGATGAAAAATTAACAGGTTCAAACGGTTTTGCGGTTGGCCCATCCCTTTCCGCCACTGGAAATTCACTCTTATACATAAATCCACATGTAACTTTTTATTTTAGGCCGGAAGTACATGTCAATAGTGAAGAAGGCTTGTCTGTATACGGAGCCGTTACTTGGGGACAATTCTTCATCTATCAGGGATTTAATGCTTTTAATGGATGGATGCATACTTCTTCACAAGTGGATGTGGCCGATTCGTATGTTGAAACAACAAGAAATAGACAAGGAACCATGGAATACCTCCTTGACGGAAAATGGATTCCGTTGAAGACGAAATGGATAACACTCGGCACACGTCGAATAAAAACCTATTTCAATCACCGAGGTCCCATTTTAGCAGCCAGAAATGGGAAATGGATTTCCGTTCGCTCCTATAACCGTGCTAGAAAGAGTTTGATTCAAAGTTGGCTCAGAACCAAATCAACCGGCTTTGCCGACTTTAAGCGCATCATGGAAATGCGTGCAAATACGTCCAACAATACCATTTATGCAGATAACAAAGGAAATATAGCCTATTGGCATGGCAACTACGTCCCTCGCAGAGATCCTACGCTCGATTGGGGAATTCCCCAAGATGGATCCTTATCCAAGAATGATTGGAAAGGACTTCACACTTTGGAAGAAATTGTGCACAGCTATAATCCCGCGACTGCTTGGATTCAAAACTGCAACTCCACTCCTTTTACGGTTTCAGGTACATCTAGCCCGAAAAGAGCCGATTATCCAGTCTATATGGCACCTGATGGGGAAAATTTTCGCGATCGTAATGCGGTTCGTTTATTTTCCCAAACAAATAAATTAGACATTAATTCCTTAATCAAAATAGGATATGATCGTCGGCTCATGGCTTTTGAGGCGTTAATACCTCCACTTGTACAAGCGGCCTCACTAGAATCAGATTTAACTGAGGTATCAAACGAATTGAAGAAATGGGATTTCAATGCCTCCACCACCTCCATCGCGCAAACTTTAGCAGTTCGTTGGAGTCAAAAAATTATGTCTAAAATCCCTAAAACCACCTTGTTTGGAGGAGAAACGGATATGGTTCAAAACTTCGAAAATTACGCTCGTTCTGGTTCAAAACAAGAAATGATTCAAGCACTCAGAGAAGTGATAAATGATTTAGAAAAGGATTTTGGGACATGGCGATTGCCCTGGGGAGAATTAAACCGTTTCCAACGGATTACCAACCAAGATATCAATCTAGTAGATGATTCAAAGCCTAGTATCTCCGTTCCATTTACTTCCTCGTCTTGGGGCCAACTTCCTTCCTACACAAGTCGATCAATTCAAGGATCGAAAAAATGGTATGGGGTCAATGGCAATAGTTTTATTGCTGCAGTGGAATTTGGTCCTAAAATAAAAGCCTATTCCTTACTGGCAGGTGGAGAAAATGGGAATCCCAAATCCCCTCATTTTTTCGATCAAGGCCAAATGTATTCCGAAGGAAAATTCAAGGAAGTATATTTTTATCCATCAGACGTTTTACAACATGCCGTCACTTCGTATCATCCCTAATTTTTATTTAAAAAAAACCTATTGCATTTGTTAGTTTTGTGAAAATAAGCTCATTGGGATCTTTTTATGTAAAATTTATTCACTTAATATAACTACTTCTTTATCCATTTATAATCTGTTAACATAAAAAACGCTAAGAGGCAATGGACCTGAAGTTTATCCGCCGATGCGATGACCAATGAAATTCAATTAACTGATTTTACTTACATGCGACCTGGTCAATACATCCTTTGGCTTAACCATAATAATAAGCCTAAAACCATTTCTGTAGTAAAAGAAGGAATTTGAGTGTAATTGGTATTATTTAGAACACGTATTCTGTAGAAGCTAGGGACTTTTAGTTCCTAGCTTTATTGTTTCAACCTTAAGCCAAAAAACCATACTATTCGTCAGAGTTGAAAGCTACGCTATTTTATTCATAAAGAGGAAATTTGAAATTCGAAACATATTAAATTAAATATGGTTTAATTTGTACAATTTTATAATTCCATAATGATATAGATGTCTTCAGATATATATGATATTGCCATTATAGGTGCTGGGGCGTCAGGTCTCCAACTTTTATATGAGAGCTTACAAGCTGATTCCGGCAAAGAAATGAAAATTTTGCTTTTGGACTCAGGGGATCGCTCGACTAAAAGTTGGTGCTTTTGGGAAGGCCACACACCTACTTGCTTCCCATTTTTAGTGGAAAAAACGTGGGATAAAATGGCCTATGTCGCAACGAATGGAAGCACGATTCAAACAGATATTGGCCCTTTAAAATATCAGTATATTTCTTCTGAGCGATTTTTTGCTTACTTTTTCAATGAGCTTATTCCCCATGATCCAAGAGTCACCCACTTACATAAATGGGTTTCAGCTACCACGGAAGTTGGCGCATTCAATACTGTCCATTGCGACGATGGTGATATTTTTTATGCCAAAAAAATTGCGGACTCTAGACCTAAGAAATCCTTGGATCCCAAGCTGATATACCAACATTTTAGTGGCAAATTCATAGATTTTGACCAGCCTATTCTTGACGAGTCTTGCTTGACGTTGATGGATTTTAGCTTAGCGGCTTCCACCAAAGAAATGGCTGTATTTCATTATATTTTACCCTTTAGTCCGACAAAAGCACTCATCGAAACAACCGTATTTACCCAATTGGCATATGACGCTCAAGCTTATGAGGCTATTTGGCATCAATACATGCAAAGCCATTATTCTCAAGCCTACCAAATAATCTCATCAGAGGCAGGAACAATTCCGATGGGATTTCATACGAACACAAATACAGAAAATGTATTTCAAATAGGCACGTCCGGAGGATTTATGAAGGCGTCCACGGGATATGCTTTTACCAGGATGCATCAGGATGCGGTCAATAGAGCTCAAAATAGGGTTACTCAAGTTCCTAGTCGCTTCCGTTTTTATGATCACATGTTATTAAAAATCATGAAAAATGAAATGAATCGAATACCTGATGTAATGGATCGGCTATTTTCAAAAGTGCCCACAAAAAGAATACTGCAATTTTTGGACGATAAAACGACATTAGGACAGGAAATCCGGTTATTAGCTCAATTAGACATCCCACTTTTCATTAAACACCTATTTAGATGAAAAACTACATCGGTGCACTCATTACTTTCGTTTATTTAATGGCCTATTGGCTCATCGGCCCTTGGGAAAAAACGATTGATCTATATGTAGCTGGCCTATTGCTACTTCTTACCGGGATTCCGCACGGAGCCGGCGATCATTTAATTGCAAAAAAAATAGCGGCTCGACAACATCGCTCCTTTCATTTAATACCTTTTATTGCCTATTACATCGGCATTATGGTACTCTACGCACTTTTTTGGTACTGGCAACCTAAATTTGCGTTTATTATCTTTATTGGCATCAGTGTCTTTCACTTTGGTGATATGGAAGATTTAGCAAAGATCTCGCCGAATGATAAACTCCTCAGCCTAAGCCGAACCATGTTGGTAGGCTCCGGCATCTTGTCCTCAATTCTATTTAGTCACTGGATTGAAGTTATTGATATTGTCAGGCACATGAAGGTTTCTATCCCAGAAAAAATTCCAACTTCATACCATTATATCTCCTTGTGTCTTTTGGTTTTAGGGTTTGAAAAGAAAAATTCGAATCATTTTTTCAATACTTTACTCACTTTGCTCGCTGGATATTTTTTACCGCTCATTCCCGCATTTATCTGTTATTTTTCATGTTGCCACGCAGTCTATAGTTTAAGGGGTTTGATGGAGCACTTAGATATGACTATCCAAATATTGTACAAAAAACTACTTCCATTTTCAGCAGGAGCCATAATCATGGGAATAATTTACATTAACTTGATTTCCAAAGACATACAAATATATCCCATCTTTATTTTTCTTTCCTTATTAACACTTCCCCATTTTATATTAATGCACCAATTAATAAAACGCTAAAAAGCATTTTTTTGTACAATATTTATTTTTTTTTAATTTTTTTTAATAAATTTCAAACAATTATAGACAACGAAAGTTTATAATGAAAACTTCAAATAATTAACAATTATGGAAACATTAAACATTTTATTGAACGGTACATTAGCTGCCGGAGATTACATCGGATTTACCTTCTTTACGGGGTATATGTCGATGCTTGCTGCTTCTATCTTCTTCATCGTAGAAAGAGGTACAGTAAACGATAAGTGGAAAACATCTTTATTGATTTCTGCTTTGATCACATTTATTGCCGCAGTGCATTATTTTTACATGCGCGGTGTTTGGTTAGACACTCACGAGTCGCCAACACAATTTCGTTACATTGACTGGACTTTAACAGTTCCTTTAATGTGTATTGAGTATTTCTTGATCTTGAAGCCAGCTGGTGCGAAATCAGGAATGTTGACTCGATTAATCTTTGGTTCTGTAGTTATGTTAGTTGCAGGATACATTGGAGAAGCAGTAGTTCCAGAACAAAACGTAATGTGGGGTATCATCTCTACTTTAGGATGGGCGCTAATCATTTATGAAATCTACATGGGTGAGGCTTCTAAATTAGCTGCAGCTTCTACTAACGAAGCCGTAAAGTCTGGTTACAATGTAATGCGTTGGTTCACTTTAGTAGGTTGGGCTATCTATCCAATCGGCTACATGATGTTGCCAGGTAACTTATTATCAGGAATGTCTGGTAATATTGACTTAGCGTATAACATTGCAGATGCGATAAACAAGATTGGTTTTGGCCTTGTTGTTTACACAATTGCGAAAAACGCTACAGCAGCAGAAGCGAAATAATTTATATTTCAGTTTTGAAAAAGGAATGGTCATCGATCATTCCTTTTTTTTTGTCCAAACGATATTATGTTGCCAAATACGCTACCACAGCAGAAGCGAAATAATTTATATTTCAGTTTTGAAAAAGGAATGGTCATCAATCATTCCTTTTTTTGTCCAAACCATATTATGTTGCCAAAAACGCTACCACAGCAAAAGCGAAATAATTTATATTTCAATTTTGAAAGAGGAATGGCCATCGATCATTCCTTTTTTTTGTCTAAACCATATTATGTTGCCAAAAACGCTACCACAGCAGAAGCGAAATAATTTATATTCCAGTTTTGAAAGAGGAATGGCCATCGATCATTCCTTTTTTTTGTCCAAACCATATTATGTTGCCAAAAACGCTACCACAGCAGAAGCGAAATAATTTATATTTCAGTTTTGAAAAAGGATTGGTCATCGATCATTCCTTTTTTTGTCCAAACCATATTATGTTGAGTAAAATAAACGAACAGATTTATTTTTTTCTGTAAGAAACGATATTGGGGATTAATCAACATCGAGCTAATTAACTCAGCCCATTTAAGATCAACCGTATTACTCGTTATTTTTTGAGGATAGTCCTATAAACTCCGATAAAGCTAAGTCGCGCGGTGTACCGAATTAAATTCGGAATTCTAACTTGTATTTAACTAAAAAATAATAAATCCTCCTATCGCAGTAGATTAAAATCATTACATCATAGCCATTTCTTAAACCACTCGATGGTCATATCCATATGCTTTGGGGTGTACCT
>Ga0209829_10001777_pt1 | contig 16984 bp, 10 predicted proteins | sample C_140205_EF_Meta_FD_187311 | JGI IMG/M metagenome (GOLD analysis project Ga0209829, IMG submission 187311) | Freshwater microbial communities from Lake Croche, Canada to study carbon cycling - C_140205_EF_MetaG (SPAdes) (version 2) | ecosystem: Environmental > Aquatic > Freshwater > Lake...
CCGTCAACGGCATGCTCGACAAGCCGGGCGACGTCGACGCCTTCCGGCTCTCGGTCAAGAAGGGCGACCGGCTCCGCGTGCGCGTCTATTCCGCCGCGCTCGGCTCGCCGCTCGATCCGGCGATTCGCATCCGGCCGGCGACGGCCGACGGCAAGCCGGGGGCGATCGAGGCCGAGGCTGACGACGCCGACCCGATGCTCGTCGATCGCGAGATTTTCGGGCCCAACTTCCGGTCGCGGGGCGGCCTCAAGGATGTGTTCGATCCATCGTTTATCTGGGAGCCGAAGGCCGATGGCGACTATCTGCTCGAGGTCCGCGACACGAGCGGCTTCGGCGGCCCGACCGGCGTCTACCGCGTCGAGATTGAGACGCCGCCCGACAGGATTTATGTGCAGCTGGCGACCGGCGGTAACTCCGACTGGGTGGAATCGAGTCGCTATATGGGCCTGGCTGTGCCGCAGGGCAACCGCTGGACGGTGAGCGTGAACCTGCCGCAGGGACAGGGCAACTCCTACCGCGGCGGGCTCCAGATCGTGGCGGAGAATCTCCCGCCGGGCGTGAAGCTCGTCTCGCCGCCGGTGCCGCCGGGACAATCGCGGTGGCCGATGCAGCTGGTCGCCGATGCCTCGGCCCAGCCGGGCGGGGCTGCAATCACGCTGGCCGTGCGGGCCACCGACCCCGGGAAAACCATCGAGAGCGGCTGCCAGCAGTGGGTGCCGTTCATCAATCATTCCGGCGGCGACGCCTGGCGAGCCGTCCGCACCGATCGGCCTATCATGGCGGTCACCGATCGGGCACCGATCGCGATCGACCTCGTGCCTCCCACGATCCCGCTCGTCCGTGGCGGCGAGCTGGCGATCCCCGTGAAGCTCACGCGGCAGCCCGGCTACGACGAGCCGGTTGAGTTTCAGGTTGAGTTTGTGCCGCAGGGCGTGAGCCTGTCGCCGTCGGACGTGATTCCCTCCGGAGCGACCGAAGCGATGCTGCGGATCACGGCCGAGCAAAACGCGCCGCTCGGCAGCGGGCCGCTCTTCATTCGGGCGACGACGCTGCAGCAGGGAAGCGGTGAACTCGGTTGTGGCAGGGTGATGGTGACGTCGGAGATCATCACGATCACGGTCGCGGATTCGTTCGTGGAGCTGTCGAGCCAGCCCGAGAGCATCCGCCGCGGTGCGAAGGGCCAATTCGCGTTTGACGTCACGCACAAGACGCCGTTTGAGGGCCAGGCCACGGCGAAGCTGCTCGGGGTGCCCAAGGGCGTAAGCGTGATCGAGCCCCTCCCCACGGTCACAAAAGACTCGAAGAAAATTGTCTTCACGATCGAGGCCACCGACGACGCGCTTCTAGGCGCCGTCAGCGGCCTTGGCTGTGAACTCATGTTCAAGGCCGCAGGCCAGGAGATCCGCCAGCGGGCCGGCAAAGGCACGCTGCGAATCGATCCGAGACTGTAAGACACACCGGAAAGCGAAACCATGAAAACCGAAATGTTCGCCTACGCTTGCGGATTCCCTCGCTTGCGCTTCGGGCTTGCATGGGTCTCCCTCGTCATTCTCTTCGCGGTCGCCGGACTTGCCGCCGCGGATGACGCGCCGCCGGCCGCGGCACCGCCGAGCTTCCGCAGCGACGTGATGCCGGTCTTCTTCCGGGCCGGCTGCAATGCCGGTACCTGCCACGGCTCAGCCCGTGGCAAGGACGGCTTCATGCTCTCCCTCTTTGGCTATGACCCGAAGGGCGACTACGAACGCGTCGTCTCCGACATCGCCGGCCGCCGCGTCAACACGGCGATCCCCGAGGAGAGCCTGCTGTTGCTCAAGGCTGTCGGTGCGGTGCCGCACACCGGTGGCAAGCTCTTCGACCGCGATAGCGACTATTACAAAACCCTCCACCGCTGGATCGCAGCCGGCGCCCCCGACGACTCCGTCATGCCGCCCGAGGTCGTCGGCATCTCGCTCCCCAAGCAGAGCGTGGTGTTCAAAAAGATCGGTGGCCACGGCACCGCCCACGTCACCGCGACCTACAGCGACGGCAGCTCCCGCGACGTCACGAACCTCGCCCGCTTCTTTTCCAACAACCCCAGCGTCGCCACGATCGACAAGGATGGCGTGGTCGCCGCCGCCGGCCCGGGCGATACGAACGTCTTCGCCCGCTACAGCCGATTCACGGTCGGTGTTGAGGTGGTCGTGCTGCCAGCGGACAAAGGCTTCGCCTGGCCCAATCCGCCCGCCAACAACTTCATCGACACGCTCGTCTTCGACCGGCTCCATAAGCTCCGCATCATCCCGTCGGAACTCTGCGACGACGAGACCTTCCTCCGCCGCATCACGCTCGACCTTGTGGCCCGGCCGCCCTCCGTCGAGGAATACCACGCCTTCATGGCCGACACCGCCGCGGACAAGCGGGCGAAGAAGATCGACCAACTGCTCGCCACCGACGACTTCGCCGATTATCAGGCCGCGATCTGGGGCGAGCGGCTCCGCGTGATGGGCGGCAACTACTCCCCCGACGCCACGGTCATCAAGGCCGCCAACCAATACACCAAGTGGATCAAGGCACAGTTTCGCACCGACCGACCGCTCAACGAGTTTGTGGCCGACATGGTGGCCGCCTCCGGCAGCAACATCAGCAACGGCCCGGTGAATCTCTACACGATGCTTGTTCACAAGCCGAGGGTCGAGCCCAAGCCGCTGGCGGCCGACTTCTCGCAGCTGTTCCTTGGTGTGCAGATCCAGTGTGCCGAGTGCCACAACCATCCGTTCGACCGCTGGACCATGAACGACTACTACGGCTTCGTCAGCTTCTTCACCGGCATGCAGCGGAAACCGGGCGTCGAGCCGCGGGAAAAACGGATCTTCTGGGATGACAAGGCCGCCCCGGCCGTGAATCCTGTCGATGGCCAGGGGAAGCCTGCCAAGGTGCTCAACGCCATCGAGCCGGTGGGCGGGGCAGGGGATCCGCGGGCGGCGCTCGCCGCGTGGCTCACGTCGCCCGACAACCAACTCTTCGCCACGAACCTCGCCAACCGGATCTGGGCCCAGCTGCTCGGCCGCGGCATCATCGATCCGGTGGACGACATCCGCGTCAGCAATCCGCCGGTCAACGCGCCGCTGATGGATGCGCTCGCCAAGCGGCTGGTCGAGCTGAAGTTCGACCTCCGTGGTCTCGTTCGCGATATCTGCAACTCACGGGTCTATCAGCTCTCGACCAAGCCCACACCAAGCAATGCCGGCGATACGCGGCAGTTCTCCCATGCCCATCTCCGCAGGCTGCGGGCCGATGTGCTGCTCGACTCGGTGGTGGCCGTCACCGGCGTGCCCAGGCAGCTGCCCGACTGGCCGCTTGGCACGCGGGCCATCGATTATTATCCCCGCTCCTCAGGTGGCACCGAGGGGCCGAATTCCGGCGACCCTTTCTTTGCGACGTTTGGCCGGTCAACCCGCGGCACGATCTGTGCATGTGAGACGAAGATGGAACCGACGCTCTCCCAGGCGATGCACTTGAACGTGGGCGACACCATGTTCGACCGGCCGGGCGGCCAAGTCCGCGACCGGGTCGCGGCCAGCGACGTGATCAAGAAACTCGTCGAAACGAAGTCGACACCCGAGGACATCCTCGACGAACTCTTCATCCGCACACTTTGCCGTCGGCCGACGACCGAAGAAATGGCCGGCCTGCGGGCTATGGTGGGCGAGAATGGAAAAGCCCCGGCCGTCTATGAAGACATCCTTTGGAGCCTGCTCAATGCGACAGAATTTTCGTTCAACCACTAGCAGCCTCGCGATCGCCTTGGGTGCGATCGGCTTCTTCGCCACCGTCGCCCGCGGCGAGGAATCGAAACCGATCACCTACGAAGATCATGTCGCGGGGATCCTCAAGAAGCACTGCGCCACCTGCCACGGCGACGGCAAGCAGGAGGGCAGTCTCTCCCTTGTGAATTACGCCGGCGTCATGAAGGGCGCCGGCGGCGGCGAGATCGTGGCGGCGGGCCGCTCAGGCAGTAGCCGGCTCATCGAGGTGATTACGGCCCCCGACGACGGCGACCGGATGCCCCCGGAGGGTGAACGCGTTCCGGCCGATCAGGTGGCTCTCATCAAGACCTGGATCGACACCGGGCTGCGCGAGAACGCCGGCAGCTCGATCGCGGAGATGCGCACGCTCGGCTTCAAGCCCACGGCCCCGCAGCAGGCCGCAAGCGGCCCTCCGCCGGTGCCACAGCCCGACAAGCTCCCGGCCTTCGAGCGGCCCAAGACGATCCGTCCGTATCCCGTGCTGGCACTGGCCGCGAGCCCGCGGGCGCCGCTTGCGGCGAAGGCCTCCTACGGGGCGATCGACCTGATGGCATCGCCCGACAAAAGCTACGGCGCGATCGAGTTTCCGGAAGGGGAGCCGCTCGTGCTGAAGTTCAGCCCCTCCGGCCGCGTGCTTCTGGCGGCTGGCGGCAAGCCGGTGCAAAGCGGTGTCGCTGTGCTCTTCGACGTGGCGACCGGCAAGCGGCTGGCGTCGGTCGGCGACGAATCTGACGCCGTCATGGCGGCCGATCTCTCGCCCGATGAGTCGCAGATCGCGATCGGCGGCTCGAGCCGAATCGTGAAGATCTTTTCCACCGAAACTGGAAAACTCTTGCACACGCTCACGAAGCACACCGACTGGGTGACGGCGGTCGCCTTCAGCCCCGACGGCAAGCTCCTGGCCACTGGCGACCGGATCGGCAACATCCATCTCTGGGATGCGAAGAGTGGCGGCGTGGTACTGCCTCTTTCAGAGCACAAGAAATCGGTGCGGGCGCTCTCCTGGCGGAGTGACAGCGGTGTTGTGGCCTCCTGCGGTGACGATGGCACGATCGTCTGGTGGGATGTGAAAGACGGCTGGCCGGTGATGAACAAGCCCAACGCCCACGGCGGCGGCGTGCTCGACGTGGTGTTTGGCCCCGCGGGCGAATTGGCCAGCTGCGGCCGCGACGGCCGGGCGAAGCTCTGGGCGGCCGACGGCAACGAGCTGAAGAGCTTTCCGATTGCCGACGGCCAGGCGAAGGCCGCCCCCGGCGTGAAGCTCCTGCCCACGCGGGTCGCCCTCTCAGCCGACGGCTCCTTCCTGCTGGCGGGCGACTCGGCCGGCCAGCTCCACGCGTGGCCCACGAAATAGCACTCGCAACATCACCCGGCTCACGCCGGGGGCTTGTATGCGCTCATAAAAGCCCTGAGCGCAAGCGACGGTATCGTCTGTGGAGGCCTTCCTCGGCAAGGTCATCGCCTGGGACGGCCACTCGTGGAACTTTCCCGCTTGCTTCGCCCGCTGATCGGACGAGAATCCTGCTACCGCGGCGGCTGCTGCAACTGCTGCACGAACGGCAGCCGCACGCCCTGCGCCCGATCGTAGCGGGCCTGCAGATCAGCGAGCTGCGCCGGCGTGGGCGGCACGCCGTAGAGCTGGCGGAACACGTCGGTCACGTAGACATCGCGATTGGAACGCTGCCGTTCGAAGTATTCCGAACTGCTGAGAATGCCCGCCTGGACGTCGGCAAGCGACTTCCCCTGCTGCAGATCAGCCAGCCAGACCTCGGTCTCATAGGGCCGCGGCGGACGGCCAAGATAGGTCTGGATCCACTGCTGGATCTGGGCGCTGGGCACCACGGCCGTCGGTGCCGGAGCGGCCTGTCCAGCCAGCGTGAGATCGACCCGCTGCTCATGATCAAGCGAGGCCAGCGTCACCGGCGAAGTGGTCTGCAACAACACATGGCCCGCATCCTCCACCCGCGCATCGATGGCATAGCGGTGCTGCGGCGTGGCCGCCGGAGGATCGAGCCGATACGACACCGGAAATCCCCGCGCGGCCGGCAGTTGGCCCTGCGTGAGCGCCGCATCCCGCCACTGCGGCTCCGTGACATCGAGCAGCCGCACCGTGATCACCGAGGTTGGCGGCACCTGCAGCCCCTGCGGCGCGTTGAGCACGCCATTGATCACCCGCGATGCGGTGCCGAACTGCGCGGGAATGGCCACGAGGGCACCAGTTCTTCCGTTACGAACCAGCAGCGGCACCTGGCCGGCTGCATTCACGTGTCTGGCCACCTCGTCCCCCACGTCATACACCCGGTCGCCAACCATCCCAACCTGATACCCCGCGACGTTGATGATCGTGTCGCCGGCCTGCAGGCCCGAGGCCTGGGCCACCGAGCCTGGGTTAACGCTGACGATCTCCACGCCTGTGGGCGTGTTTTTCGCCATGATGCCCAGCGGCAGCTGCGCGGGCCGCTGAGCAACGGGGGCAACGGGAGCAGCGGCGGCAACAGGAGCCGGAACCCCCCCCACAACGACACTGCCAGGATCCCGCGTGCGGACATCCTGCGCCAGCGATCGCTCTGCTCCGGCGACACAGGCCAGGGCAAGGCAGGACAGCGAGACGATTGACCGGGCACCACAGAACCGCAACCGACGAACACTGATGGCATTCATGCGTAAAAAATAAGCTCCTCATTGAGCCTTGAAGATTGAGCCTTGAAAAGTTTTGTCATCCCTATCCCGTCGCTTGCGCTCAGGGCTTGTATGGGTTCTCTGTTACTACCTCGCCATGGACCAGCCCAGTAGATCCTTCTGGGCGTGGATTTCACCGCGAGTGAGCGGTAGCAGACCATCCTTGGCCACGTCGAGTTGTCCCGAATAGCTGAGCACATACTCCATCATTTCCCGCAACTGCGGCGACATGGAGCCATCCTTCGGCACGGCCACCGCCAGAAACAACGGCCGGCAATCGGGCGTGCGGTCCGACCCCACCACGGCGTCGGCCAGCGGCGCCGCATTGGCCGGAATCACCAGTGGCAGCCGCTTCACTCCGGGCCAGTGTGCATGCTCGTCGCCGACCAGCCCAAGGCCTCCCTTGTCGGCAGCGACGGCCTCGGTCAGCTCGGCCTCCGTCTTATGTTCGGCAATCGCGAGCTGGCAGGAGGTCGCCCCGGTGAGCAGGCGGTCCATGTGCCAGCGTGTGCCCGAGCCCAAGGCACGGCCATGGACACGAATGGGCACATCCTTCCAGTCGGCATTGCCGTTGAGGCGATCCCAGTGGGTCGCCGCCAGGGAGTCGGCGGTTACGGCACCGTCCTTCGTGGCCGGCCGCAGAATGCCCGTCTCGGGCGACCAGGGCAGTTCGGTGATCGGATTGGAGGGATGCACGATCCACACGAGACGGTCGAAGGCCGCGACCACGACAACCAGTCGCTTGTCGCTCTGCTTCTCCCACGCCGCTTTCTCGGCATCGGTCACCGGTCGGCTCATGAGCGCACCATCGGCCTTGCCTTCGAGCAGCGATTTCCAGCCGGACTCGGAGCTTCCGCTTTCGATCGAGCACTCGACATCGGGATGGAGTCGATGAAAGCCATGAGCCCAATGCGCCGCCGCCTGTTGCAGCGTCGACGAACCGGCGAGGCGGACCGCGCCCGCCGGAGTGCCCTTGGGCTGATAGGCCATCGACAGCAGGTCAGCCAGCGGATTCGCGTTGGCAACGGGCACCGCCGCGGGCGGGTCCACAGCCTGCACCTGTGCAAACCCGATACCAGCGCTCACGACGAGCAGCCACGACACCGCCGCACACACCGGCCCAAAAACAGTCTTCATATGCTTGGTCTCCCAGGAGCCGGGAAGCTTAGGGAATCGCTCCGCAATCCGGGAAGCTCATTTTTACCGGGGAACGGCTAGACGGCGGCTCCCCGTGGCAGCAAGTTTTCAACTTGTCCGTGTCCCCGGCTCCCCGTGGCGGCAAGTTTTCAACTTGTCCGTGTCCCGGCTCCCTGTGGCGGCAAGTTTTCAACTTGTCCTTGTCCCGGCTCCTCGTGGCGGCAAGTTTTCAACTTGTCCTTGTCCCGGCATCGAGTCCACAAGTTCAAAACTCGTGGCCACGGGTCAAACTCCTTCGGCCACGTCATCTTTCCCGTCTTACTGCACGACCGACTTGCTGCCTTCGGTGGAGCCACCGATCGGAGCGCCCTCGGGCATCGGCCGGCAGGCCGTGGGAATGCCCAGCCGATGCAGTTCCTCTCGGATCGTGCGGTAGGCGTCGAAGCTGTCGGGATAGCACCAGAGCGTGACCGTGGCATCGGGCGTCACGGCTGAAAGCACCTGCCGAAACCGCGAATGGGGCGAGATCGCGATGTCTGTCGTCTCGCCGTTGCCCGAGCCCACCGGCCGCACGACCCATTCCCGCGACCGGATCAACACCTGCCCGCGTGCCTGATCAACCTTGGCCTCGATGACGTAGTCGAGCGAAAAGCCCTGCACGGGGCCGACCGATTCGATTCGCGACGCCATCTCGGCGATGGAGCCCGAATGCCGCCGCGTCTGCGACTTCGCCAGTTCGAAGAGGTCTTCGATCGGGATGTACGCGATCCGACCCTCTCCCAGACGAAAATGAATCTCCTCGCCGTTGACGGTGCGACCGACCGGCGTCGGATAGGCCAGCACTTCCTTCGTCGTGGCCGGCAGGTGCGCCAGTCCCTCTGCCTCGAGCGTGCACCGTTCGATCTCCGTCTCCAGTTCCCTGCGCCGCGCCGCCGCCTCGGCAGCCTTGACCCTCCCGGCATCGGTCGCCTGCTTGAGGCGGTCGACCTCGACCTTGGCCGCCGACACGGCCGTGGCAAGGTGCAGCCTCGCCTCGCCGGCAAAGGCGGCGGCTGTCGCCATCGTGCGGCCCTGCGCCGCCAACTCCGCGACCTCGCTCTCCGCAAGGGCGACCGTCTGATCCAGCACCAGCACCTCATGCTCGAGCGAGGCCACGCGTTCGCCGCGGGCCGGCATCGCGTCCATGATCACCTTCTTCGCCCGCCCACCCACCAGCATCACGAGGATGATGAGAATGCCGACGATGTTCGTGACGACGTCAAGGAACGAATCCTGGCCAGCGGAGCTGATGTCTTCGGGCTTGGGACGCGGCATCGGACGGACTCCACTTCTCAGCGGCTGGGCACAAGTTTTTCAGCGGACGGGCAGAGCCGCGGTGGTGCGATTCACGGGGGGCAGGGGACGAATCACGTCGCGGACGTCGCTGGACCGCGTGTCGAGCCCGCTGTCGGCGAGCAGTCGCTCGAGATCCTCACGCCGCGACCGGCCGTCGGCGGTCTCCGAAAGCACCAGTTGCGGCTTCCAATACATTCGATCACCCGCGATGCCCCAGCGGTCGACCCGCGAATGAATGGCCGCGACAAGCGGATCGATCACCTCGGCCGTATCGCCGGGCACCGGGATGCGGGTTTCTACACGGCGACCGGAATCGTCAATGACGCGGAATTCATGGAGCGAGCATTCGAGGCGGATCGGCCGCGTGAGCGGAATCGGCCGATCCTGCGTGGCGAGGCTTGCCCAGTTCTTGCCACGCGACTGGGCCATCGACGCGGAGGCCGACGCGCCTGCGGCACCGCCAGCCTGCCCGCCGCCGGCGCCGCCAGACTGGACGAGCCCCGGCATCGCAGGTCCGCTGCCACCGCCCGCCGAGCCACCACCACCCTTGTTCGTGCCGCTGCCCGAGCCTCCGCCGCTTGCACCACCACCAGCCGCACTGCCAGCGGCGGTGCCACCAGCGCTACCGGCGGTGCCACCAGCGCTAGCAGCGGTGCCACCTGCACTGGTCCCGCTGCCGCCTGCGGCACTCGTTCCCGCCGCGGCGAGGCTACCGGACGCAGCTCCCCCACCCGCGCCGCCAAACTTCGATGTGCCGCTGTAACGACCGCCAACGGCGGACGCATCGCCACCACCCGGGCCCTGGCCGCCGGCACCAAAACGGCCACTTGCGCTACCGCCAGCGCCGCCGCCGAGAATCGCGTCGCCACCGGGGCCGTCGGCCCCACCTGCGCCCGCCGAACCCGGCAGGCCGCCTCCGCCGCGCCGGCCGACAACACCGCTCGGACCGCCTGAGCCACCCTCGCCGCTGCCGTCGCCACCTTCGCCCAGGCCCCCGCTGCTGCCCTCCGGGCCGACTCCGCCACCAGCGGCAGCCCCGCCTGGCTGTTGTCCGTTCTTCCAGTCCCACCGCGACTGGTCGCCGAGCACGCTCGGTCCGCCATCGGCGACGACGCCGCCTCGTGTCGGCGCGGCGCGATACTGCTGCGTCGGCTTGGCGGGCCGCGTCGGCCGCACTTCCGCCAGCCAGGCCAGTCGCGCCCGAGATTCGTCGATTGCCCGCTTCTCCACCTGCGCCAGCGTCGGATCGGCAGGCGGAAACGTGAGCGTCCAATCCTCGTCGATGAGCTGGTAGCCGAAATCGCTGCCCCACGACTGGATCGCCTCGCGGGCCGCGTAGTAGGCCATCACGCCCGACGGCCGCACGAGCAGCAGGGGATAGGGCTGTGCCGCGGGATCGTTCGTGCCCCCATGCGTTGCGACGACATGCTCGCGTGCCGCCCGCAGCGCGCTTGCCAGCGGATTGCCCGGGCCCGGCGGACCCTCGAAGTCGCCCGGACTCAGCCGAATGCCTTCGGGCTGCAGAAACACCCCGTCGCCACAGCATTCGATATAGAGCGGCCGACGGTGCGTGCCGTTGCGGCCCGCATAGGGCACGACGGCATAGGCCGGCGGCTTGGTGTCGCGCCCGGCGAGGGCCTTGTCGAGCGACTCGCGTGCACTGGTGAGCCGCTGCGCCAGCCCGCGGAGCGTGTCGTCGTCGGCAGTGACCGTTGTGCCCTGGGAGGCGAGCGCCGCCGCCGTGCGTTCCAGCTTCGCAAACTCATCCTGCAGGCCCCGCGAACTCTCCTCGATGCCCGCCAGTTGCATCCGCGCCTTGGCGAGCTCCTCGGCCGTCCGCTCGCGGACGCCGTTCATCTGCTCGCGACGCCAGGCGAGGCTGTCTCGCGTCAGCTCCAACTCTTCGACCAGCGATTCCTGTTCCTTGTCGAGCTTTGCGCTCTCGTTCTGCCGCACGGATCGGCTAAAGAGCACCAGCACGACCAGCAGCGCCCCCATCGTGCACAGCAGCACGGCAAGGAAAGGAAACAGCGAGATCGTCGGCCCGGCGACAGCGGCTTTGCGGCTCATGCAGCCTTTCCGTTGCGGCGTACGGCCTGCAACTCAACCCGGCGAGCATCGCTCGACACGTCGCCGGCGCGGACGGCCAGCAGCTGAACAGCTGCGGCAAGCGTCGCCAGCGTCTCATCGAAACGTCCCGCGGAGGCCAAGGTATTGAGGTTGGCGTCGAGCGACCGCTCGAGCGAGGAGATGTCGCGGGTGGCGTCGACGACCTTGCCCAGGAGCACCGTCTGGTCGGCGAGGCTGTCATGATGCCGTTCGAGGCCGCGAACAGCATCGGCAAGCGAATCGGCCGCCTGCGTCCAGCGATCCTCGCGCCGCGAGATCAGTCTGTCGTGGGCATCGACGAGCGACTCGCTCCATCGGCCGAGCGTGACGTCGAGCGATGCGGAGAGCGACTCATTGAGCGTCCGGCCGGCCTCGTCGAGCGCCTTGGCGAGATTGGTAGCCGCCGTCCGTTCCAATGCCCGCCACGAGTGGGTCTGCGCCTCGAGCAACTGATTCGAACTGCGGCTGACGGTCTCGGCCAGCCGCGCGACGGCCATGGTGGCACCGCCATCGCCGGCGAGCGACTGGAATCGGCCGGCGAGCGCCGACCATGCCGCCTCATCGACCTCGCCCAACAATCCCTGCTCAGACCGGTCAACGAGGAACTGCATGAGCATGAGCACCATCGAGAGCCCCAGGGCGATGGCCGTGGTGTCGAACGCCGTGCCGAGCCCGGCCACGACACCCGTCATGTTGTCGAGTTGCGATGGCGACAGGCAGGCGATGGCGTCGGTGATACCGATCACCGTGCCGAGGAAGCCCATGATCGGAATGGCCCAGATCACGAACCGGACCAGTCCGTAGCTCTGCGCGGCCCGCGCGGCATCGAGGTCGGCGAGATACTTGAGGTGGTCTTCGAGCGTGTCCGCGGATCCGGTGCGGACCACGAGGTCGATCGCCTCGCGGAGACGCCGAACGAGGTAGGAAGACTGCTCGCTGTTGCCCTTCCCATCGGTCTCGGCCAACGACGCCGCGAGCGTCTGGGCATCGGCCGGATTCTGGCCCCCTTCGGGAATCGGCTCGAGCCATTCGCCGCCGACGTCACGCCGCTGGCTGCGCACCTCGACGCCCTTGATGGCAAGCGCCGCCAGGCCGACGAAGAACATCGCCACCTCGACGTATTCAACCCAGTGCCCAGCCAGGTACCGGATCACGAGGGCGTTCGTGATGACGCCCATGTGGATCAGGCCAAAGAATCCAAGGCTGAGCGCCGCGCCCCACAGGATCGGCGAACGGATGAGAAAGGTCGTGAGGGAATTGAGTTTCGACACGTGGGTGGTCCTCCGAAACGGCGGGGCGCGACGATGCCAAAAACGCATGGTCGTACCGCCGTGCTCTCTCCATCGGTAGGCTTTGCCCGACCGATTGAATCGAAACATCCGTTACAGAGAAAGATCAGGACCACCGAAGCCGCCGCGGCAAGCAGGGAGATCTAGGCAAGCGATCTGACCGCATGCGGTTCACTTCTTGAAAAAAATCGTGCAGCAGCCATAGACTGCTCGGAGTTCGGTCGGCCCTCCAACCGTCAGGGGACCCATGCGGCAGCTGTGGAATCGCTGGAATATCGCCACTCGGCGCGTGGTCATCGCGTCCGGATGCCTATGCGGCGGTGTTGTGGTCGCCGCCATCCTTGGAAGCGGCGGTATGGCGGCACAGCGGGCCGGCCGCTCGCTGCCGGGGGCTGGATCGGGCGACCAGTCGGGGCCTCTCTGGACGTTGGCCACCCCTCTCGAAGACGGCCGGCAGATGCTGTTGGTGGTCGACCAGCAGAATCGGACGATGGCGATCTATCACGTTGATCCGGGCTCCGGCACGCTCACCCTCAAGAGCACGCGGGACGTCCGCTGGGATCTCATGGTCGAGGACTTCAACTGCCAGGAGCCACGACCTTCCGCCCTGAAAAAGATGCTGGAAGTGCCGAAATGACGGGCCGGGGTGGCCTTGCCGGGAATGTCGGCTGGGCCCGCGTGTGCCGAACGCGGTGGGCTTTTATAATTGAAAAGTCGACATCAAAGGGTGGAAGAGTGTCGTCCACCCGGTGACTGTCCGTGGTCTTCGATCTGATTTTGGGAACGGGTTTCGGAAACCCGAGGGCACCATGGCTGGTAAATTTCTGCTGCTCGAAGAAGCCGCCCTTCACCTCGGCGTCTCTGCGGACGAGGTTCATCGCCTCGTCGAAAAGAAGAAACTGTTTCCCGTGCGGGACGGTACGACGCTCAAGTTCAAAATCGACGACCTCGACAGGCTGGCGGCCGAGGGTGTGATAGACACCCTCGAACTCGATCTGGATGACGTGCAATCCGGATCGGGAGGGGGTTCTATCGATCTGGCCGACAGCGTCGCACTTCCGGCGAGCCAAGCCCAGCCCGAAGGCTCGGCCCAGCCCGACAGTCTCATCCTCGCCGGCAGCGGTTCACTGGCGGGCGATCTCGACGAAAACCTCGGACTCGGCGACGCGATCGGCCAGGGCGAGTCGATCTTTGCCAACGATCAGTCCGGCCAAGACGATCTCGCACGAACGATGCTGGGAACCGGCGAGGCGGTCGGCGGCCTCGATGCGATGGAACTCGATCTTGATTCGATCGTGGGACTCTCGTCGCCCTCCGTCGCTGCGCCATCGGCAGCAGCCAAATCGGGCCAGCTGCCAGCCGCTGCCGAGAGCGGCCCCCCCGACTCCGGCACATTCAATGTCGAACTCTCCGGCGTTGACATCGGCTCCCAGCCCAGCAATGCCGCCGGCTCGCATGCGACCGGTTCGCTGGTGCTGGGTTCGGGAGTGTTGGGTTCAGGAACGCTGAGCTCAGGAGCGTTGGTTTCAGGCGTCGAAGCCGCCGGCATTTCCGGCTCACTGATCAACGCCGGGGCCGCTCTGTCGGGTGCGCTCGACAGCGGGCTGTCGCTTGAGGACGACGACGCAGCGGTCTCGGGCATCGACCTGGGATCGCTCGATGAGTCGCAGGTGGCCGAGGATGGCGCCACCGCGCTGGCGGGCGATGAGTTTGAACTGGGTGGTCTCACCGACGATGACGAGAGCGCCTCGGTCGTGGCAGTGGAGCCCGAGTCGGGCGATTCGAGCTTCTTTGCGACAGCGGGTGGAGAAAGCTCGGAGTTTACCGGCGATATTCCGCTGGGTGTTGAAGCTGCCACCGACATGGGCGACCTCGCGCACGGCGAGGTCGTCCCCGACACGAAGTTCAGCGTCTGGCAGATCTGCAGTCTGGTGTGCTGTGCCCTCCTGCTGCTGACCGGCGGCTTTGTGATGTTCGACCTGATGCGGACGATCGGCAGCCCGGATGACCTCAGCCTGTCCAGCCCGCTTCTGAACCCGCTCGCCTCGGTCTTTGGCTGGCGTTAGCAGGCCCTGGAATCCCCGGCAGCGGGCCACCGTGCTACCATGGGAGTATGAAGTCCTCACTGCGCTGCTCCATCGTTTGCGCGATCGTCGCCGGCCTGACGACCTCCTGCCGCCCCGCCGCCGACATTCAGCCGAACGATCTGCGAACCTACACGGTGCCACGTCAGGCCAGCCCAGCGCAGACCGTGGTCAGCCCATCCCGGCGTTTGCCGACCGACACGCTGCCGGCCGCGGCCCCCGCGGGCCCCGTGCTCGCGTACGACCTGCCCGAGGGCTGGACGGATCTGGGGGCCAGTGGCATGCGTCTCACCACGCTGAGGACCGGTCCCGGAGACGCGACAGACGCGGGTGAGATCACGATCATCCCCGCATCCGGCACGCTGGAGGGCAACGCCACCCGCTGGCAGGAACAGCTCACACCGGGTGCGAGCCCAGATCGCGTCTCCCGCGCCATCGAGGAGGGAGAGAAGGTCGTGGTGCATGGCGCGGAAAGCACGATCCTGCTGTTGCTTGACGACGCGGAGGAGAACCAGCAGGCGATTCTCGCCGCCATGATCCCGCTCGATGCCTCGACGTCGCTGTTCGTCAAATTCAAGGGGCCCGCCACCGTCGCCCGTACGATTCGTGAACCCTTCAACGCATTCGTCCGCTCGATCCGCTGGAAGTGATTCGAGCCACACCCCCGCACGGACCCACCCATCATGGCCACAGGTAGTTTCCCCTCGCACGGATTCGCCCCGGCGCCGAGTTCCGCAGTCCGCTCCTCCCGCCGCACGGAAGTCTCGACGGCCTGGCAGGCCCTGCGGGCGGCCGGATCGCTCAAGATCACGGTGGTGATGTTTCTCGCCGGCATCTTCCTGCTCTTCGTCGGCACGCTCGCACAGGACGAGAAGAACCTGCCGGAAGTGAAGCAGGAGTATTTCAACAGCTGGATCGCGCAGGTACCACTCTCCGACTTCTTCCCCGTGACCATCTTCGGCCCCTCGAAGCTCACCGGCTGGTTTCCCTTTCCCGGCGGTGCCACGGTCGGACTGGTGCTGCTCGTCAACCTGATCGCGGCAAAGCTCACCCGATTTCACGTTCACGCGACCGGTTTCAGGCTTCTGGCCGGCTCCGCCGTGTCGCTCGTCGGCGGTCTGTTGACGCTGCTGGTGATCCTGAGCGGCCACTATGCCGATGGCCTGCAGGGCCGGCCCCCGATCGACTACGCGACCGTGTGGCAGCTCGTCCAGGCGTCGGCCGTGACGCTGACCGCGGGGATGCTCTGGGCGGCGGTCGCTGGCCAAAACCTCAGCCGACTGACGAGGATCGTACTCTGGCTGGCCACGGCGGCCGCGGGGACGTTGGCGGTGATCAGCATCTTCGGTGGCGAAGGCTGGCGGATGAGCGAGCCGGGCCTGCGGATTATGTGGCAACTGATTCAGTCGAGCGTGGCGTCGCTGATTCTGCTCGCTGGCATGGTGATGGTGTTTGGCAGCCGCGGCGGCAACGTGCTGATCCACCTCGGGGTTGGGCTGCTCATGCTGGGGCAGTTTGCCTTCGGCGACCGCCAGATCGAGGAACGCATGGCGCTCGTCGAGGGACAGTCGAGCAACATGGCCCTTCGCACCGATGAAACCGAACTGGCCGTGATCCAGCCCGACGACAATGCGAACGACCGCGTGACGGTGATCTCAGGACGGTTGATGCGGGCCCGGTCCGGCGGCCAGCCGATCGTCGCCGACGACCTGCCGTTCGACGTGCGGGTGCTGGCCTACTTTCCGAATTCGAGCGTCGTCCGCGTGGGGCCGGTCGCGCCGAATCAGGCGACGACGGGAATCGGAAAGAGTTGGCTGGCGATGGACAAGGCCCCGGAAGGGGGCACGAGTTCCCGCCCGAACATCGCATCGGCCTACGTGCAGATCCACAACCGCGCGACCGGTGCCGACCTCGGCACGTTCCTGGTCAGCCAGTTCATGAACGATCAGGCGCAACTCTTCATGGGCGCCGGCGGGGATGAAATCGACACGATCGACGTGGATGGCACGCCGTACCGGCTGCAACTGCGGTATCGTCGGCAATACAAGCCCTACAGCGTCACGCTCACCGACGTACGACGGATCAACTACGGCGCCAGCGAAACGCCCCGCGACTTCTCCTCCTATGTCACGTTCACCGACACCGACACGAAGGCGCAGCAGGACGGCCGCATCTGGATGAACAATCCCGTGCGATACCGCGGCGAGACCTTCTACCAGAGCCAGTATTCACAGGTCGATCTGCCCAACGGCCAGCGTGGCGAGATGACCGGTCTGCAGGTTGTCGAGAATGCCGGATGGCTGATCCCCTACGTCGCCTGCGTGCTCGCCCTGTGGGGCATGCTCGCCCACTTTGGCGGCACTTTCCTGCGGTTTGCCGACCGCTACGACCGTGGCCTGATCGGGGCTCGCCCAGCGGACGACGGCCAGCCGACGAAGAGCCGCAATCAGCGGCGGGCGACCCTCCGTGCCGGGGAACGGACGGCGGCGACCGGCGTTGCGGTCGGCCGCCCGGCGACGACGGCCGCCGATCTGATCATGCCGCTCGTCTCGCTGGCGGTCGTGGG
>Ga0209829_10001778_pt1 | contig 16983 bp, 11 predicted proteins | sample C_140205_EF_Meta_FD_187311 | JGI IMG/M metagenome (GOLD analysis project Ga0209829, IMG submission 187311) | Freshwater microbial communities from Lake Croche, Canada to study carbon cycling - C_140205_EF_MetaG (SPAdes) (version 2) | ecosystem: Environmental > Aquatic > Freshwater > Lake...
CACGCCAGCCACGCCAGCCTTCCGCGCGATCGCCGCCACCGGTTTCACGCTCGTTGAGCTTCTCGTCGTGATCGCCATCATCGGATCACTCCTGGGGCTCGTCCTCCCGGCCGTGCAGCAGGCGCGCACGGCAGCCTCGAGGATGGAGACGCAAAGCAATCTCAAGCAACTCGGCCTGGCGCTCCACGGTTACCATGATCTTCGCCGCGCTTTCCCCTTCGCGTCAGGCCGACCGAAGCCTGGAAAGGTCCAACACCTCGAGTCGACCGGCAACACCGGCTCCGACTTCATTATTCCGCAGTCCTGGGCGATCGCCATCCTGCCCCATATCGAGGAAGGAGCCGTCGCTTCGCTCTACAACAATTACTGCCTCGCGTGCCCGCCTGAGACCCAGGAGAAGGAGGTCGTCGAGGCCCGAATCAAGATCTACAACTCGCGCTCCGGTGTTGCCGGTGGGATCGACTTCGCCGCCCTCCTCGGCCCCGGCCCCGCCGAACCCGACGCCGACCATCGCGTCGACCGTTGGTTCTTCCCCGACCGGGTCAGCGCCGCCGATTTCACCGGGATGCTCGTGCCGGAGGGGCTCGGGTGGATTGCCGGGAAAGGCATCTACGCGGTGCCATGCTACGACCGTCCCGTCCGGATGGCCGACGTGAGCGACGGACTATCGCACACCGTCGCGCTCGTCGAGAGTGGCGATTACTCCCTCGACGACGGTGCCCACTGGAGCGTCTCCCACTACTCGTGGCCCGGGATCACCGACGTCGGCCGCTACAGTGGTTGGGGACTCGGCACCGGGACATCGGCCCTCCGAACCTCGCTCAAGCCGAGGTCGCGACTCGTCGGAAAAGTGCTCCAGGCGCTCGCCGGCGACGGCTCGGTGCAGACGCTTGACGAAGCGATCGATCCAGCCGTTCTGATTGCGATGACGAGCCGGGCCGGTGGGGAGTTGTGAGCTTCCGCCCCACGGCCGGCAGACGCAAGCCGCGGAGTCCCGCGGCGGCCGATCACCTTCCGGCGAGTCGGGCCGCGATCCGCTCGGTGTCGTAGATGCAGCCGCGCCAGGTGCCGCCGCTGGCGGATTGGAGGATCGCCCAGAGCTTCGTGTCGTCGGGGAGATGGGGATCGGGGGCGAGGTCGCCGCGCGAGGAGCGCCGGGCCAGTTCGACAGCCCCCTCCTGGGGACTCGGGCCCCCCGCGTTTTGCCCCGCCCAATCGACCAGATCGATCGAGCCGCTGACGCGGCCGGTGTCGATCACGATCCGGACGATGTCCCCGTCGACGATCTTGCCGATCGGGCCGCCGGCGAGCGCCTCGGGGCCGACGTGGCCAATGCAGGCCCCGGTGGAAACTCCGGAGAAGCGGGCATCGGTGATCAGCGCCACCCGGTTGCCCCCGGGGATCTGCTTCAGGGCACTGGTCACCTGATAGGTCTCCTCCATCCCCGTCCCCATCGGGCCGACGCCGGCGAGGATCATGACGTCGCCGGCGACGATCCGCCCTTCCTTGATCGCGGCGATGGCGGAGCGTTCGCTCGTAAACACCCGTGCCGGCCCCTCATGGCGATAGACGCCGTCGGCGCCGATGACGCTCGGATCGATCGCCGTCGCCTTAACGACGGAGCCCTCGGGCGCGAGGTTGCCACGCGGGAAAGCGAGCGTCCGCTTGAGCCCGGCCCGGGCTGCCTTCTCCGGCGCCAGAATGACGTCGTCGGGATCGACCGCGTCGAGCTCGGTCAGGAGCGTTCGAAACCGGCGGCGGCGCTCGCTCGTCCGCCACCAGTCGAGGGTCTCGATCACCGTCCAGCCCGAGACGGTCCGCGCCGAGCCGTCGATGAGGCCGAGGGCGTCGAGATGGAGCATCACCTCCGGCACGCCACCGGCGAGGAACACGCGCACGGTCGGATGGTGGACAGGCCCATTCGGAAGAACGCTGACGAGGCGCGGCACGATGGAATTGACCTCGATCCAGTCATCGACGGTCGGCAGCGGGATGCCGGCGGCGTGGGCGAAGGCAGGAATGTGGAGGAGGAGATTCGTCGAGCCACCGAACGCCGCGTGGACCACCATCGCGTTGCGCAGGGCCGCGGGGGTGATGATGTCGCGCGTCGTCGCACCGGTCTCGGCCAGCGACACCAGCGCCCGCGCCGATCGGACGGCCAGGTCGCGCCACACCGGCTGCCCGGAGGGGACCAGCGCCGCATGGGGGAGCGTGAGGCCGAGGGCCTCCGCCACCACCTGCGCCGTCGCCGCCGTGCCGAGGAATTGGCACCCGCCGCCGGGGGTGGCGCAGGCCCGGCAGCCGAGATCGGCCGCCTCCTCCAGCGTGATCAGGCCGTGGCTGTAGCGAATGCCGATCGTCTGGATCTTTCCGGCGTCTTCACCGCTTTGGGGCGGAAGCGTGACGCCGCCGGGGACGATCACGCCGGGGAGATCAGGGAGCCCGCACAGCGCCATGAGCATCGCCGGAAGGCCCTTGTCGCAGGTGGCGATCCCGAGCACGCCACGCCGCAGCGGCAGCGACCGGGCGAGACGTCGCAGCACCGTGGCGGCGTCGTTGCGGTAGGGGAGGCTGTCAAACATTCCCGTTGTTCCCTGGCTGCGGCCGTCACAGGGATCGGAGCAGAAGCCGGCGAAGGGAACCTTGCCGAGCCGTCGCAACTCCTCCGCAGCTGCTTCGACAAGGAGCCCGATCTCCCAGTGGCCGGTGTGATAGCCGAGGGCCACCGGGCGGCCATCAGGGGCGCGCACGCCCCCCTGCGTGGAGAGGATTAAAAATTGCGGATCGGCCGATCCCGCGGCCGCCCATCCCATGCCGACGTTTTGCGACAGCCCGAACAGATCCCCCGAGGGGGAGTGCCGCAGCATCTCATCGGTGAGCGGCAGCGCTCCGGATGGCCCCTGCGCCGCCGAAACGACAGCGTAGACATCGGCGGCAACGGGGCCGTGGGGATCTGACAGCGATGACGATTGCTTATCCAACGGTTCTCTCCTTGAGCACGGATGATGATCCCGACCATTTCGACCTGTCACGTTCGACAGCCCTGCCATCGCCACCGCGGCGTACCATCCGCCCGCCGGCACTCGATGACAGACCCGCAAGCTACCTCACGGTCATGAAAGTAGGGGCTTTACCACAGCGGCGTATGATCGGCATCACGTTAGCCACAGGGCTCGCCTCCCTCCGCATCCAGCCTGTCAGGAACGCACCATCATGTCCACGCCCCGTCGCCTTTCATCACCCCGTCGGAAACCGTTCCACACTCGCCCGATCGAATCGCGGCTCCACTGCGAATCGCTCGAGGGCCGGATCGTTCTCACGGCCGGCATCGGCCTCGACTCGACGACCGGGATCCTCGCGATCATGGGCTCCGTGACGGCCGACGTGGCGGTCGTCCGCAACGACGGCGTGAACGTCGTGGCCACGATCAGCAACGCCGCGGGGACAACGACCCGCTCGTACAAGTCCTCCGACGTGAAGGCAATTACCTTTGCCGGCTACGCCGGTGACGACTTCTTCACAAATAACACCGCGATCCCGTCGACCGCCTCCGGCGGCGCGGGGAACGACTCTCTCCGCGGCGGCTCCGGAAAAGATACCCTCATGGGAGGCGACGGCGACGACAAACTCATGGGCAACAAGGGGGACGACATCCTCCAGGGGGCGGCTGGCAACGACACTGAGATCGGTGGAGCAGGCATCGACAGCCTCTTCGGCGGCCTCGGTGACGACTCGCTCTCCGGCGCGGCTGGCGATGACAAGTTGAACGGCGGCGGCGGCGACGACTGGCTCGACGGCGGTGCCGGCAATGACACCGAGAATGGCGACGACGGCAACGACGTCGAATATGGCGGCGTCGGCGATGATTCAATCAGCGGCGGCACTGGCAACGACGCCCTCTACGGCGACGACGGCATCGACACGCTCATGGGAGAGGCGGGCGACGACCGGCTCGATGGCGGTAGGGGTGTCGACTCGCTCGCCGGCGGCATCGGCAGCGACACGAGCGTCGACGCCGAGGACAGCCTCGACGACGTCGAGGGGACCGAGCAGGAATCGTCCGACGATTCCAAGCACGCCGCCGTCGTGGCCACCGGAATTCTCTTCGATGCCTCGGGCCTCGCGCAAATCACCGGCACCCTTGCCGACAAGAAGGATCGCCAGGCCTTCTCGTTCACCGCTGCGGCCGACGGCCAACTGTCGATCGCGCTGTTGCCCGGCGCGGGCGGGGCGTGGGCCAAGCTCGCCCTCTACGACGTCAACGGTCGTGAGGTGATCGAACTCGAGCCCTCGTCGTCGCGGCCGCGGTCGATCGCCACGGTGCCGGTGGTGGCTGGCGGCACCTACACGCTTCAACTGCGGACGCCGACGAAGTCGGCCGTCGACTTCACCGTCAATCTCAAGGTGGCCTGATCCAGCCGGAGCCTGATCCGGCTTTTTTCATCCCCGGACCCCGTGACGGAAGGCCGTCGCGGGGTCCGGGCGTTTTTTAAGTCACACCGCTTCCGCTGCCAACCGCTCCGGATCGCCGAGATCCAGCGGCGTGACCGGATCGACGAGCAACCAGCAGCAGGCACCGAGGAGGCAAAAGCCCGACGTGATCAGGAAGGTGAGATTCCAAGTACCGACCGACGCGATCAGTCCCCCCAGCACCGTGCCGGTCCGGTTGACCTGCTGATCGATGATGATGCCGACCACCCAGGGCGAGACGAATCCGCCGAGATTTCCCATCATGTTCATCGCCCCGGAAAGCGACCCCACGCCGCGGCCGCCGATATCCATGCAGGTCGTCCAGCATCCCGGCAGCGTCAGATCCATGGCGAAGCTCGCCAGGGAAATCAGCGCCACCGCCAGGTAGGGATCGGAGACCTTTGTCGAGGCGAAGAACAGGAGACTGGCCGCGGTCATCGCGCCGAAGCCGAGGCCGCGGCGCATCCTGCCAGGGCCGAAGCGACGCACCAGCGGCGGCGTGATCCAGCCAGCGACAAACGCTCCCAGACCCCCGAGCGCCAGGGGCATCCCCGAAAGGATCGCGCTTCCCTTGAGGTCGAAGCCACGGGCCTCGAGGAGGTATTTGGGGAACCAGGTGATGAAGAAGTACCAGGCGTAGCTCATGCAGAAGTACTGCCCGAACAGTGCCCACACCGTCGGTGAACGGCACATCGCTAGCCAGGGAATGTGCTTGTGGTCGTCACCGGTCGCCGACCCGGCCGGCAGGAGAGCTGCTTCGGCAGCATTGACCTGTGGATGATCGCGCGGGTCGTCGCGGTACCACCAGTTGAAGGCGACCGCCCAGACGACTCCGACCACGCCGAAAATGAGGAACGCGGTTCGCCAATTCACCTGCTGGAGGAGGGCGAAGAGGAGCAGCGGCGTGATTGCCCCGCCCCACCGTGCCGAGAACCAGAGGATTCCCTGGGCCTGGGCGCGTTCGGAGGGGGGGAGCCAGCGCTTGAACGCCTTGGAGATGTTGGGGAAGCAGCCCGCCTCCCCGGCGCCGAACAGGAAGCGGACAATGATGAGCCCCGCGAAGCCGCCCACCCACCCGGTGGCCGCGGTGAAGAAGCTCCACCACAGGACGATCCGCAGGATCACCTTCCGCGGGCCGATCCAGTCGCCCAGGTATCCACCCGGGATCTCGAACAGAGCGTAGGCGAGGGTGAAAGCAGAGAACACCTTCCCCATCTGGCTGTCGGTGAGCCCGAGATCCTTCTGCATCAGCGGCCCGGCGAGCGAGATGCAGACTCGATCGACATACTGAAGGACGGCAAGCGACACGGCGAAGGCAACGACAAGCCAGCGCGTGTTCGTGGGGCGGTCGACCTCCCCGGGCTCCCCGGTCTGCCCGGGCGGCTGGTACTTGAGGAAATCACGAAGCACGGGGCATCTCCGAGAGGTGGGGGCAACGGGCCGCTGATCACTTCGCCGCGGTGGGAAACGGGCGGAGCTTGATGTTGCGGTACCAGCAATCGGAGCCATGGTCTTGGAGGCCGACGTATCCGCGACGCGGATGATCCTTGAAGGCGACGTCGAACTTGTGCGTCGAGCCATCGGGGCGACGGTTCATCTCCGGCCACAAGTCGAGATCGATGGCCGACACCGTGCGGCCATTGATGGCCACCTCGAGCTTCGGCCCGCGGCTCGTGACGAGCGCCGTGTTCCATTCGCCGGCCGGTTTCATCGCGTTGGCCGTCGGCTTGACGAGATCGTAGAAGGCGCCGCTGTCGTGGAAATCGGCCGTCGTGGTGTCGTCGATGGCGATCTCGAGGCCGTTGAAGCCGACATCCTTGCCCGGTCGCGGCTCGAGGGGGAACGTGCGGACGAAGATCCCGCTGTTGCACTTCGGGCTGAGCTTGAACTCGAGCGACAGCTCGTAGTCGTCGAGCGGTTTTTCGTAGACGAGCATGTAGTCGCAGGGGTGGGGATTGAGGGCCCCGTCCTGAACATGGCTGGGGGGGAGCGGCTTCCCCTTCGGGCTCATCCACCCGGTCGTCGAGCGGCCGTCGAAGAGGAGTTGCCAGCCGGCAGCCTTCTCCGCCACGGTGAGCTCAGGGTCGGCGGCCAAGGCCTGGCGGGCGCTGAAGGCCCCGAGGAGGGCTCCAAGGAGGGCAACGCGGAAAACGAAGTGGTGCATCTGGTTCATCCGAGCGACCACCCGGGGCGGTAGTCGATGTGAAGGTGCTGATTCAGGTCGGGGAGGTTCTTGACGTGGAGATTCGGGCCGTCCCACTCGATCCGTTCCCCCGGGGTGCGCATCGCGAGGACACCGAGGAGGACCGTCTCGGTGAGGGGGCCGGAGACGTCGAAGTTCGACATCGTTATCCCTTGCCCTTTGCAGGCGAGGAGCCATTCCTCGTAATGGCCCGGAGAGCGGGGGATCGACGGGGGGACCGCCTTGGCGCTGTCAGCGAGATCGGCGGGGAGGAGCCGTGGCGTGCCGCCATGGGAAGAATGGAACATCTTCCCCTTCGATCCGACGTAGAGAACGCCGTTGTCGGGGAGCTTTTCGTGCCCGGGAAGCTCGGGGGGCGTCGGCGGCATCAGCCCCCCCTCGTACCAGGTCATGCGGACGGGAGGGAGGGTTTTTCCGCCAGCCTCGCGGGCAGGGAAATCGTAGGTCACGATCGCCGCAATCGGGAAGGTGTCGAAGTTGCGCGTGTTCCCCTCGAGGTAGGCGCCGTCGAGGGTGATCCGCGATTCGACCGTCGTCGGCGAGCCGAGGGACAGCGCCCACATTGGGTGATCGATGATGTGGCAGCCCATGTCGCCGAGGGCGCCGGTGCCGAAGTCAACCCAGCCGCGCCACGAGTGGGGGCAGTAAGCCGGGTGGTAGGAACGCTCAGCAACGGGGCCGAGCCACAGATTCCAATCGAGGGTGGCGGGGATCGGCGGGGAGCCGGTGGGTCGGCTGATCCCCTGCTTCCAGAGGCGGCCGGCCCGATCGGACCAGGTGTGGACCTCCCGAACGTCGCCGATGATGCCGGCCTGAATCCATTCGTTCGTGAGCCGCGCCCCTTCGGTGGCGTGCCCCTGATTTCCCATCTGCGTAACCACGCCCGCCCGGCGCGCCGCCTCGGTGACGGTGCGGGCCTCCCGGAGGGTGTGGGTGAGGGGCTTCTGGACGTACACGTGCTTGCCGGCGGAGATGGCGGCCATGGCGGCGACGGCGTGGGTGTGATCGGGGGTGCCGACGGTGCAGGCGTCGAGGTGCTTCGCTTCCTTGTCGAGCATCTTCCGGAAGTCTTTGTAGCGCGTCGCCTTAGGGTGGGCGTCGAAGGAGCCGCGGGCCCGCTCGTCGTCGACGTCACACAGCGCGACGACATTCGCGCCGAGCTTGGCGAAGGTGGCAATGTCGCCCCCTCCCATGCCGCCGGCACCGATGCCGGCGAGGTTGACGCGCTCACTCGGCGGCACGTGCCCTTCCCCCCCCAGTACATGGCGGGGCACGATCATGAAGCTCCAGGCCGGAGCTGCGGCGAGGGTGGTGGCGGCACCTTGGAGGAACCGGCGGCGGCCGAGCCCCGCGCGGCGCGGCGCCGGCGAAATGGCCCCTTGGGAATCGTCGCCAAGTGGCTCGGGCGACTGCGGCGCGTGCGACGATCGATCGATCATGCTGGATCTCCCCCGGAAAACTCCCCCGAACACTTCTCGGCTCTGGCACCACGGTACCGCGACGACGCCGTGGGCGAAAGCCCCGCACGCTTGCCAACCTCCGCCGCGGCCCGGACAATCCCGCGGCATCTTCCGCGTCCCTATCCGCCGAGAGCTCGCCATCCATGGCTTCCCCCGCGCCCCACGGTTCGACAGTCTCCCCCGGCACCGCCCGGGCGCTCGTCTGCCGCTTCCTGCCGCCGGGGGGCGGCCCGCCACGCGTCGGTGCGGCGCGAGGAAATAACCGGGTCGCCGATCTCGGTGCCGCCGGGATCGAGAGCCTGACGGCCCTCTTCGAGAGCGCCGATTCGGCGGCGATCGTGTCGGCACTCGAGCCGGTCGTCCCCCACCACGACCTCAACGAGGTCACGCTCCTGGCCCCCGTCGAGCGGCAGGAGGTGTGGGCGGCGGGAGTGACCTATCTGCGGAGCAAGACGGCGCGGATGGAGGAATCGGACTTCAGCGCCTCGGCCTACGACCGCGTCTACGACGCCGACCGCCCCGAAATCTTCTTCAAGAGCGCAGCGGAGAAGGTCGTGGGCACGGGTGACGCCGTCGGCATCCGGGCCGATGCCCGCTGGAACGTCCCCGAGCCGGAGCTGGCCCTCGTGATGAACTCGCGAGGGAAGATCGTCGGCTGCGCCGTCGGCAACGACATGAGCTCGCGCGACATCGAAGGGGAAAACCTCCTCTACCTCCCGCAGGCGAAGACCTACGACCGCTCCTGTGCGCTCGGCCCCTGGGTGGCGCTGGAGACCGACGAAGCAGCGATCCGCCGCTGGTCGATCACCATCGACATCGAACGCGCCGGGGAGTCAGTCTTCTCGGGTCAGACCGGAATCGACCAGATCAAGCGCCGGTTCGACGAGCTCGCCGCCTGGCTGTGGCGCAGCCAACGCTTTCCCCACGGCGTCGTGCTCCTCACCGGCACCGGGGTCGTTCCAACCGAATCGTTCACGCTCCAGCCGGGCGACCGCGTGACGATCCGCCTCGACGGCGTTGGCACGCTCACGAACGAAGTCGTCACCGTCTGACGAGCCCCCCAGTCCACCGCAGGAATCCCAATGGCAGCCCCGCTCCACGGTCTCAATTTCGTCGCTTCCACCCTGCAAAAAAGCGGCCGGACATTCGTCGCCTCGTCCCCTGCCGGCAGCACCCAGCTCGAGGGGAAGTTTCACCTCGCCCGGCCGATGGATTGCGACGAGGCGATCGCCGCCGCAGAGGGCGCCGCCGGACCGTTCGCCCGGACGAGCGGCGCGGATCGCGGCGCCTTCCTCGAGCGCGTTGCGGAGGAGATCCTCGCCCTCGGCGATGCGCTCATCGAGCGTGCCGCGGCGGAGACGGCCCTCCCCGTCGCGCGGCTGACGGGGGAGCGTGGCCGCACCGTGGGGCAGCTGCGCCTGTTCGCGGCGGCGGCCCGTGACGGATCGTGGGTCGATGCCCGCATCGACCGCGCCCTTCCCGACCGGCAACCGCTGCCGCGCCCCGATCTGCGCCGCATGAAGCTGCCGCTCGGCCCGGTGGCCGTGTTCGGATCGAGCAATTTCCCCCTCGCCTTCTCGGTGGCGGGGGGCGACACCGCCAGCGCTCTGTGCACCGGCAATCCGGTGATCGTCAAGGCCCACCGCGGCCATCCGGGGACGTCGGAGCTCGTCGCCGGGGCGATTCGTCGGGCGGTCGATGCCTGCGGGGTTCCCCCGGGGGTGTTCTCGATGCTCCATGGCGAGGGGAGCGTGATCGGCGTTCAGCTTGTCAAGGATCCGCGGGTCAAAGCGGTCGGCTTCACCGGCTCGCGCGCGGGGGGCCGAGCGCTCCTGGCAGCAGCCGCGGCGCGCCCCGATCCGATCCCGGTGTTCGCCGAGATGAGCAGCTGCAACCCCGTCTTCGTCCTCCCCGGCGCCCTCGCCGCCGGCAGCGCGGCGATCGCCGAAGGCTTCCGCAACTCGATGACACTCGGTGTCGGGCAGTTCTGCACGAAGCCGGGGATCCTCGTCGCCGTCGAGGGGGCGGATCTCGCCCGCTTCCGCGGCGAACTCGCCGCCGCGGTCGCCGGCGCCCAGCCGGCCCCGATGCTCACCGCCGAGATTCTCCGGGAGTTCGACACCCACCGCGACGGTCTTCTCGGGGTGTTGGGGGTGCGGGTGCTCGCCCGGGCCGACACGGCCGCGGACGCAGGCCACTCTCAGGCAGCGGCGCTCGTTGCGGAGACCGATACCGAGACGTTCCTCTCGCAGCCGCAGTGCCAGGAGGAGGTGTTTGGACCCTGCAGCCTCCTCGTCGCCGTGCGGAATCTCGTCGAGCTGCGGACCGTCGCCCGCCGCCTCGACGGCCAGCTGACGGCCACGATCCACGGCACCGAAAGCGATCTCGAGGAGGCGGCCGACCTCTTCGAGCTCCTCGCCGAGCGGGCCGGCCGGCTGATCATCAACGGCTATCCGACCGGCGTCGAGGTCTGCCACGCGATGCAGCACGGCGGCCCGGCGCCGGCGACCTCCGATTCCCGGTTCACGAGCGTCGGCAGCGCAGCCCTCGAGCGGTTCATCCGCCCGGTCTGCCTCCAGGATGTCCCCGATCGGTTCCTCCCCCCGGCGCTCCAAGACGCCAACCCGCTGGGCCTGGAGCGGATCGTGGAGGGGGTCCGCGGCCGACATTGATCCGGCCCGGGCGGGAGTTCCCGCAGGCCGGGGGCAACCAGCCTCCATTTCCGCTCGGTGCGCCTCCGGTCAGGCGGCCGGACGGCGGCTGGCTAGCCGCGGTCGGCGCGCCCCGACCGGCGGTTGATCGGCGGTCGGGGGCTTCTGCCCCTGGCGGGCTCCCGGCCGCAGTCGGCGGCCGAGAAGGTGGGCGGCGTGAACGCCGATGGCAACCAGGGCGGTGAGGATGACGGGCATCATGGCCCCCAGCGGCGGAAGGGCTCGTAGACGCGGAGAGAGAAGAGGAGCTCACTGGCGCCGAAGTTCGTCCCGATGCTGTCGCTAAAAGCGAAGAACGGTGTCGTCGCTTCGATCGTCGCCGGGCCGCCATCAACGGCATACCAGCGATAGCCGAGGTCGAGGGCGACGCGTTCTGTGAGGAGCCAGCTCGCCCCCCCTCCGGCCTGCCAGGCAAAACCGGTCACGGCGGTGGAGCCGGAGAGGCCGACGCCGAGCGCCGGGAAACCACCATTGAAAGCGACCGTGTAGCCACCGCCGCCGATTCCCCCGCCGAGATACAGGGCGACGCGATCGGTGACCTCGAGATCGCGCCAGGCGTTGATCATCGTCGACCAGCCATCGCGGGCCGTGACGCTCGCGCTGCCACCGAGCGTCGGGTCGCCCACCGTCGACGACACCGGATCGCGGTAGCGGGCTTCGAACTCGGTGCGAAACCAGCCCTGGGGGCGCTCGAAGGCCATGCCGACGGCTCCGCCGGTGGTGAAGAGCGGATCGGTGGCGTTGGGGCCATTCCCTACCGCGAGCGTCCCATAGTCGGCCCCGAGGATGCTCGCCATGTAGAAGCGGCGGTCGGGTCCTTCGGGGAGATCGTCCCAGGAGGGCATCCGCTCGTCGACGCTGGACGTCGTGGGGGAAGGGAGTGGGGTGAAGGGGGAATCCGTGAACGGCGCCGCGCCTCCGGCGCCGAGTGGGGGAGCCGAGGAAGCGGGTACCGACATCGGCGGCAGGGTCGGCGGCGCGGTGGCGGGGAGGCGGAGCGTGTCGGGGGTGATCGGGGGACGGGGGGCGTAGCTCACCGGCGGACCATAGCCGAGGGAGGGGGACCCATAGCCTAGAGCCGGAGCGGGGAGCGGCGGCGGGCTTGCGGCGGCGGGGGCCACGCCCAAAAACGCTGGGCCGGCGGGGGGTGTGGCTGTCGGCGGGAGGCCCGGTTGGAGCGTGGCAGCCGGCTGCTCCTGCGCCGTCAGCGCGATCGGCGCAACGAGTGGTTGGCCGCCGTAGAGGCTCGCCTCGAAGATCGGATCGCGCGGTGGCCCCGCCGCGGGAATGGCGCTCGAGGGGGCGGGAGGAAGCTCGCGCGGGGCGACGGGGGGCCGCCGCGAGCGCTGCGAAGGGCCAAAGGGAATGCCCGTCGTAGCGCTCGCCCCCAAGCCGGAGGCCGTGCCATACGCCGAAACACCGGAGAGCCCGTCGGCCCGGGCGCTCCCCGGCGGCACCAGGACGACAGCCGCGATCAGAGCGACTGAGCAACGGATGAAACAGCCACGGCACATCGCAGAATCTCCGGCACGAATCCCCCGGACCACATCCTTCCCATCGATCGCCGCCGGCCACCGAGGCCGCATCGAAACCAGGAGGGCGTCACGGTCGACCGGACCGGCAGGGGGATGGGCCGCGGGCCCAACGTCGCTTTCCCAGGTTGCCAAGGAACCGGGCTGTCGGTGAGCGAGGGAGCCGGGGAACGGCTCACGCAGTCGTCAGTCCGAGCCGGCGCGCGACGGAGCCGATCGAGAGCCCCTGAACGAGGATCGAGAACACGACCACCGAGTAGGTGAGCGTCAACACCGTGTCGCGCTCGGGGCCGGGCGGAAGCGAGAGGGCCAGCGCGACCGAAATCCCGCCACGGACGCCGCTCCAGGTGAGGAGCCAGCCGGCGCGGGGCGGCAGTTGGAACCAGGCCGGGAAGCAGAGGACAGGGAGCCCGACGACGAGAAACCGCGACAGGAGCGCGAGGATCACCGCGCCGACGGCGGCCCATGACAATCCTGGGCTGTAGTGGATGACAGCAAACTCTAGCCCGATAAGGACAAAGAGGACGCTGTTGAGGATCTCGTCAAGGAGGTGCCAGAAGAGGTCGAGGCGCTCGCGGGTGATCTCACTCATCGACCATTGCCTCCCCTCGCTGCCGACAAGGAGGCCGACGACGACCATCGCCAGCGGCCCGGAGGTGTGGAGCCGGTTGGCCAGCGCGTAGCCGCCGATGACCGTGGCGAGCGTGATCAGCACCTCGACCCGGTAGTCGTCGATCGACGCCAGCACCGCATTCGCGCCACAGCCAAGGACGAGGCCGAGCGCGACGCCCCCGACGGCCTCCTGGACGAAGAGCCCGATCCCCTCGCGCACCGTCGGCGGGCTGCCGGAGTGGAGCATGTCGAGAAGGAGGGCAAAGAGGACGACGCCGACGCCGTCGTTGATGAGCGATTCACCGGCGATCGTCGACTCGACGTCGCGCGAGACGTGGGCCGATTCGAGGATCCCGAGGACTGCGACCGGATCGGTGGGGGAGATGAGGGCCCCGAAGAGCAGGCAGTGAACCAGCGACAGATCATGGCCAACCAACCCGAGCAGCCAATGGCAACCGTAGCCGACGATCAGGGTGGAAAGCGCCGTACCAACGATTGCGAGAAGGCCGATCGGGCGCGCCAGCCTGGCGAGCCGAGCGGGATCGACATGGAGCGCCCCGGCGAAGAGGAGCACCGACAACATCCCCTCCATGAGCACGTCGGTGAAATCGATCGAAGCCAGCAGCGCCAACTCATGACTGACCGGTTCGGTGACGCCCAGCCGGTCGAGCCCGACGATCCCCAGCGACACCAGCAGCGCGATCGCCATCACGCCGATCGTCGGTGGCCAGCGGAGAAACTTCCGGTTCAGCCAGGCAAAGGCGGCGGTCAAAACGAGGAGGACAGCGACAATGTCGAGCATGGTTCAGGCGTTCTTCGTTTCAGACCGCGCAGTGGCATCGCCGTCGGCCACGCCATCACCCTGATCGCGCTGGCCGACCCGCTTCCGCCGGGCGAGGAATCCGCAGAGCGTCAGCCCGGCGAGGGCGACCGCCGCCGCCGCCGCCGCAATCACCGGCCCGGTCACCAGCGGCCTCGGCGTCGTGGCGGGATGGTCGGGGATCGTCGAGGGCACCGGTTGGAGGGTGGGTGGAATCGTGGTCGGCATCGTGTCGACCGACGCGAGCCGGGCGGTGATCCGATCGGCTTCCTGGGTGTCACCGAGCTTACCCCGGACGCGGGCGAGGGTCGTCAGGGCCCGCTTCGTGTAGGGATGCTCAAGCCCAAACTGTTCCTCGTAGATCTTCGCCGCCTGCGAGTAGTGCTCCGCGGCGGCAGCGAGGTCACCGACGTTGTCGGCGACGATGCCGAGGCCGTTGTGGGCGGCCGCCAGATACGCGCCCCCCCCTTCCGCCTCACCGCCGAGCGCGGCGACTTGTTGTTCGAACGCTTGCCGGGCACCGGGCCAATCCTCGAGACGGGCCCGCGCGGTGCCGATCTTCCCGAGTGTCGTGGCGGTGTTGATCGCCTTCGAGCGCGGATCGATTCGGCCATCGTCGGCAAGCATCGAACGGGCCCGATCGAGGGTGACCAGCGCGTCGCTCCAGCGGTCGAGTGCCATGAAGCTGTCGCCGAGAACCGTCAGCGCGTTCCAGTCGCTGCCCGGGCCGACGAGGGGCGCGGGAGCCTCGAGCGAACGGGCGAACGGGGCGAGTGCATCGATCGCTTCCTGGGGGCGCCCCAGTCCGTAGCAGGCCTGCCCCTTCAGAATGAGCAGCGTCAGGACCTCGCGATCGTCCTCCCCCTTCGCCGCTACGAGCGGCCCGAGGGCTTCGTCGACGACGCGGAGGGCCTCGACAAACCGTTGGCTGCGAAGGGCGATCACAGCGGCCCGCGCAGCGCCCGCCCCCGCGTTGATCTCCCCGGCCTTGTCGGCGGGAGTCTGGGCCATGACCGGCAGGGCGAAGGCGCGGACCATCGCCACGGTCACCAGGAGCGACGACCAGCGACGGCGGATCGCGGGCCTGCCCGATGCCATCCGGGCGCGGTACGACCGTTCGCACAACCGATCCATGGAGAGCCTTTCGCTGACCGGCCGACGCCGTAGCCGGGAAAGAAAATGGGCTGGGAAACACCTGCACGCGGCGGTCTGGGGTGCCCCAGGAAAACCGTTTATAGGGAAATCGACTCCAGACGTCGGCGCCAACAACCCGCCGGCCGGGCCGCTCCCCGACCGGGTACGATGTCGTAGGCTCCGTTCCCGTCTTGCCGTCGGCCCCGACGACGCTCCCACACGAGGCAATGCTGTGCCCCCGCACCCTCCGCGCAAGCCCCAATCCTGCGTCGAGATCCTCACCCGGCTCGGCACGAAGGCGAACTGGGACGATTACCTTGCCCGGATCGCCGCCGCGGCGGAGGACGAAACCGCCACCGCAGCCGACAGCCCGAAGACCGCGGAGGAACGGGAAGCCCGGGAGACCAGCGAAGCGAGTCAGATCGCCGAACTGCGGCGCCGGCTCGGTCTCGACTGACGCGACGTCATCCCTCCGAAGCAGCCCCCGAGTCGAGACGCTCCGACCGGGGGCCGCCAACTCACGGGCCGCGGCGAAGGAACTCAATCAGATCGGCGAAGTCCTGCGGATCGAGGGCCTGTTCGAAGCCCTCGGGCATGAGCGACTTCCCCGTTCCCCGCAAGGCTTCGATCGCCCCGCGGGGAATCATCTCCATCTTCCCCTCGGCGAGCGTTAGCTGAACGGCCGAAGGCGACTCTCCGCTGACGAGCCCCGTGAACGCCACGCCATCCTTCGTCACCACCGCCACCGCGGCGTATTCGCCCGTCAGCCGTCGGTTGGGATCGAGGATGTCCTCGAGGAGTTGGCCACGCGACTTGCCCTGCATTCCGGCAAGGTCGGGCCCGACCCGCGTGCCAACGCCCCCCGACCGGTGGCAACCGCTGCAATGCCTGACAAACAGCCCCCGACCGCGGTTGCCATCACCGCTCGCCGGGAGCCCCGCTTCGACCACCACGACCACACCCATCCGGTCGGCGCTGGCGACGCCCCCGAGGAGCGCCCCGAGCCGGGCGCGGACCTCCTCGGGCGTTGTGTCGCCGGTGAGGATCGTGCGTCGGGCCTCCGGATCGATGTCGCCGGGGCCGACCTCGCCGCTTTCCAACGCCGCCGCGAGGCGAGGAAGCCCTGCCGGGGCGAGCGATGGGGCCGAGAGGGCCTCGAGCATCGACCGGCGTACCGCGGGGCTCGCGGCGGGCCAGGCGGCGAGGACGCCCTCGGCCACCCCGACCGGATCGCGCCCCCGCAGGCCGCGGAGGAGGAGCGTTGCCTCCTCGACGCCGATCGGCTGGGCCAGCCGCCCGAGAAGGATCTCCGTCGCATCCGCGGAGGGATCGAGGCGAAGCAGCGCGAGGGCATCGCTGCGATCTTCCCGGCCGTCACCGGCGACGAAGTCCCGCGCGCGGGCGAGCCAGGCATCGAACGGTCGACCACCGAAGTGGGCGGGCGCGTCAGCGGCACCGGCCGACGTCCTCCCCTCCACCCATCCGGCAACCAGGGCGAGTTGCCCGGCCCGATCGAGGTCGCTCGTCGCCACGACCTCCGAAAGAGGCCACGAATCGCCCGTTGCGTCGTTCCGACCGCAGGCCTCGGCGAGACCGCGGAGGATGCCCGGCCGTGTCCGGGCACGCTGGTCAGCGGCCGCGAGAAACGCCACGACCCCAGCCGCCCCCTCCTCGGCCACACAGATCACGGCCCGATCGACCCATGGATCGGCCGGCCCGGTGGCGACGACCTGGGCGAGGATCGCCCCCCGCTCAACCCCATCGAGCGACTCCACCGCCAGCGCCACGTCGAAGCGGATGGCTGGATCGGGATCGGCGGCCAGACCGAGCGCCACGTCGCACAGCCCCTCCCCGGCGGTGTCGAGGCGGCGGCGCGCTTCCACGCGCGACAAAGCCCGTTGGTGCTTGGCGATATCTTCGCGGCGGCGCGGGGCGTCATGCTCCGGGCGCACCCGCCAGATCCGCCCCCGGTCCTTTCCCTCGTCCCAGTCGACGCCGTCACGCAGCTCGGCCCGGACGAAGTCGGGATGCTCGACAAAGC
>Ga0209829_10001779_pt1 | contig 16965 bp, 27 predicted proteins | sample C_140205_EF_Meta_FD_187311 | JGI IMG/M metagenome (GOLD analysis project Ga0209829, IMG submission 187311) | Freshwater microbial communities from Lake Croche, Canada to study carbon cycling - C_140205_EF_MetaG (SPAdes) (version 2) | ecosystem: Environmental > Aquatic > Freshwater > Lake...
CTCAGGTCTTGGGAGAAGCTAAAACAGCAGATAGCTATTCCACAGCAGCTCATGATATGACTCAGGATGCACGGCGTGGTCAGTCAGCTCTGCTCCATAATAAGGCAGCAACCGCCCACAAGGATGCCAGCGAGGCTCATTCGCGCAAGATCGATTCTCTGATTCGTTCAAAGGCTTCTCCGGAGACTGTATCGCACCACGAAGCTCAGGTTAAGAAGCACGACCAACAGGCAGTGGTTCATAACTTCTACAGTCACCGTCTTGGAGTAAAAAAGGAAGAGGTTGATGAGGCAGCCGGCTCCGAAGAACATCTGAATCAGCGAATCATCAAACAGACGCAGGCAGCCCTTGCCGCTGGCAAGAAAGGCGATAAAGGAATGCAGCAGTATCACCTTGCCAAGGTGGCATCACTCAAGCGCCAGGAACGTGGCCTGGGTGAGGGCGTTGAACCCAATACCGGTATTGAATTAAACAGTAGCCAATTAAACAATCTGGATCGAACTGAACTTAGCCGTCTTACTGTTCTGGTTCGTCTGGGCTTCATGGAGCAGAAGGACCTTCTAATTCTTCAGAGGTCGCTTAAGAAGATTAATGCTGGGAGACAGGTTACCAATATTGCTGAAAAACGAATCCTCTTTAAGCTTCTCCAAAAACTTCTGGATGTGGTTATTGGCGATACTTCAATCTTTAATAAGGTGCGCACCACAGTGGCACGCGAACAATAATCGAATATGGCCGCAGCTAAAAAATCCACTAGAATGTCTACAGTAACTCCCTTCCACCCCGAACAGTCGCAGCGGCTCGATCGGATCGAATCCAAAATTGATAAACTGGCTGAAACGGTTGTTCAGATGGCTCGCGTTGAAGAGAAGCTTCTATCTCTGGAGAGTGATAAAAAGGTCATCTTCACAAAACTTCTTCGACTTGAGGAGCAAGTTGAGATACATGATCGTAAGATTGAAGATAGCGCAATCACGGTTAAGGCCATTAATCGTCTCTTTTGGCTGATTGTAACTGCTCTTGTAGGCACAGTTGCCTGGACTCAAATGTTTCATAAATAACTTATATCATCGACTCAGTACCCACCACTCTTGCCGACCAGTCGGCATCCCCGACAAAGTCAAAAAAATCTAAGAAAAATCAACAACAGAATCATCTCATGAACTCAAATAAAACCTCCCTCTCGGTTGCCGAGACATACGCGCAGATGCAGCAGTTCGCTGCCGCACCCGCCACGGCCGTAAGGCCTAATTGGGTGCCCTCGTCTATTACCGAGGAGCACGTATCACTTGATGAGTCGATGGATAAAATGTCTAAACCAGACCTTTGGGTCGCACACGCAAATCATAAAATGGATTCAGATCCAGAAATTAGCATGGATCGCAAGAATGTGCATCATCACGCTAAGGCTGCAGCCGCAATTGAAAAACATGTTGCCGCAAAGTTCGGAGATCAACATGCAGCTGCAATGAAGAGCCATACCGATCTCATACACGGTGTAAAAACACAGATGAATAGTCCTGAATCCGATAAGGAAGACCTCCGTGATGCTAGAAAGCTTCGCAAGCAACACGGTGCCTCTCATGATGCTTTTAACCACTTGGGAGAATCAGCCACGGCCGTAAGGCCTAATTGGGTGCCCTCGTCTATTACCGAGGAGCACGTATCAGACTTCGTTAAGGCCGTCCTTGAGGCTCGCGCCAATAAACAAAGTATCGTTGAGTTCTCGGGTAAGAAGTACCTCATCAAGGAAGAAGATCCCGAACAGCAGAAGAAGGATCTGGAAGCCGCGGTTGCTGATAAGCCCGTTGAGCAGCCCCTTGCCACAGACTCCAAAGAACTTCAGAAGGATGACGAGGAAGAAGCTCCCGTTGAGAAAAAGCCCGAGGAAGTCAAGGAAGAGGATTCCGCCGCTATTCAGCAGGATACCGTTACCACCAAGGGTACCGAAGAGGATCCGAAACTTACTATGCCGATGATGGCCGAGGACGACAAAGAAGATGAAAAAGATCACGCTGAACCCGATGCCGACAACATGGGCGGAGAAAGCGATCACGACGCCGACAACGCAGAAGACGAAAAGGATCATGCTGAACCCGATGCCGACAACATGGGCGGAGAAAGCGATCACGATGCGGATAATGCCGATGAGGACGAAAAGAAATCCAAAGAAATGGATGAAAAACTCGTGGGCAATCAAAAGAAGCTCGATGTTAATCATAACGGTAAGATCGATGGCGACGATCTGAAGAAACTTCGAGGCGAATCAACCGAGCATCTTGATGAGGTTCTGACCTCCAAGGATCCTGCGGGTAAGTGGGTTCATGACTTTGTTCATTCGAAGAACCCCAAGTTTGCAGGCAAGTCGCAGGAACAGCGTAAGAAGATGGCACTGGGAGCATATTACGGTTCACAACGTGAATCGGTTGAATATAATCCTGGGGTCAAGCAGATGATGAGTGTGGCAGATGCGTACACACAGATGCAGAAGCCGGTCGAAGCTCCGACGTCGCTCACTGAATCTACCATGGTCCTTAACGAGAATGTCGCTGGCGATCCTCATGCTGCCAACCTAAGCGATAAGGCAAACAAAGCCACTGCCTGGGTTCATGCCGGGGAAGGCAAAGATAAGACGAAAGACATTCAGAATCATCAAGCTGCGTATGTAGCACATCGTGGAGCTGCAGCGCATTATCGCGTATATGCGCATCATGCGGGTGATCCAGTTTTACGCAGTGCAGCACAGATTCATCACAAGTTCCATGACGATATGGCCAATCATCATTCTCTTCGCAGCATCAATTTTGATGAAAGCAAGAAGCCAGTCAAGGAAGGCACACAGAACGACGCCAAGGGCGGTCCCGAGGTAATGGATGTTGCCACCAAGAAAGTTAAGGATGATGCGGAAAAGAACATCAAGATTGTTGATGGCGTTCCCGTTACCTCCGTTGATGGTGCCGAGAAGCTCGTCCCCGCTGACGCCCCCGCGGCAGATGTAAAGAATGCAGCCGGTACGCCCGCCGAACCCACACCCAGTCTTGAGACTCCCAAGGTCTCGGTAACTGGTGCTGACAAACTGGTCGCGGCAACACCTCCCGCCACTGGTACTCCCGTTGCCGACTTCAAGAATCCCGTGGTTCAAAACCCCACCGGCGCCGAAGGTATTGTCCAGGCTCAGCATGCCAAGGCTCCTACTAAATTAAAAGAATCGGCAATGAATGAGGCGGCCAATATTTCTTCCCTCTGGAACCTCCACAGCCGCCACGCTGATAGCGCTCGAGGTGGTTTTATGACCGATGACGAACATGCCCGTAGTAAAAAGAAAGCTATTGAAACGCACGTTGAAAAGAAATACGGCGCTGAACACAAAACTGATATGATGGCTCATAGCAGACTTCAGAATTCAGTAGCTTACAGTGATATGAATCCTAGCCGCAAATCAGTTGATACTAAACTTTCTAAAATGACTGATCTGCGGAATAAACATGGTATTTCTCATCACGCCTTTCCAAAAGATTCGCACGATATGAATCACTGGCATAGTTTCAGGGGTGAACTTTAAAAGTCTTCTTAATAACATCATCGCATGAACCTCCTCAAAAGATTCTACAACTGGATGTTTCTCGAAAAGACATCCTATTACTATCGCCTTAATACCGAGACCGACGAGCCTGAGAAGGTATCGGCTGACGTGGCGATTCCCGAGAATCATACCGAAGAGGAACTTCGTGCTGTATGCGGTTCCGGCTACGAGTGCGACTGCCCGCTGTTCACCATCGAGGAGCTCAAAGAGATGAAGAAAAAGGATCTCTTTGAGCTTGCTCAAGACGGAGGACTCAAGTGTAAAAAGACCGATAAGAAGAAAGACCTCATCAAAAAGATCACCCTTCACTACGAACTCACATGAACCCTTTCCATGTCGGGCGTGAAGGGGCCGATGAGGGACAAACATGGGAAGCCGACCCGCAAGGCGCTGGCTCTAAGGAAATGGAACTGCTAGCATGAACACGTTCGACACATACCGCCAACTAAACGAAGACACTCAGGGGGACACGATCTCTCTGAACGTTCCTCTGCTCATTCGTATGCTTGAGACTGCCAGGGAAGACATCAAGAGCGACTTCGAGCTGCACAAGTTTGTGGAGCAGGTCATCAAGATCAGCGACCGTGGTGTCCTCACCATGGAAGACTACGACGACATCTGCTCCTGCTGGAAAGACAACGGAGGAAAACCTCCCTCCGAAGACAAAGATTAAAAGCATATATACCTTATATGATGAAAGTATTTGACAGTCTGAACGAAGAAAACTTCACTCTCTACGCCTCAAACAACTACAGCAACCCGCAGTGTCTATCGGTCGATGAGTTCTACGACGATCTGTCACGGTTCAAGTACATCAAAAGGCTTCTTCGAAAGTACCTTCTCACGGGAGAGATACAGGAAAGACTCGTTCTCAATCATCTCATCCTCATCTACAACGTATTCGGAATCGAGGCGGCCAATCGGATGTGCTTCTATAAGCTTGAACCAGAACTCTGGCCTTCCCTCAAGACGTTCCTCATATACCTCAGCTACCTACCAGAAAACGAAAAGATAGAAGTCGCGGTCGATCTTAAGATCGCGGACACACTTCGCAAGATCTAACCATCAATGAAATCACTCAAAAAATTTCGGTCATATTTCGAGGAAGAGGGAGAAGGAGCCCCCGCGGGAGGCGCCATTGCCAATACAACCGGCGATAGTCCCACGATGGCGATGCCTGCCTCCATGAATCCGATGGGTCTTATTCGTCGCAAGAAGTACCGTCAGTTTGAGGTTGAGTCTACCACTTTCCGTAAGTTTGAAAAGGGTCGAGTACCCTTCGAGCGTTGGGCCAGATTCCTGGACATGCAGAACGAGAAGCATCAGGAGATCTACAATTACGCGAGGCAGCATAGGCACCACATGATCGTTCTTAAGGACGCTGGCACAGGTGCGCTTCGCGCGATTCGGCGTCGTTCGGTTGACGGGCTTTGAAAAAGCGCAGCGTATAGATAGGTAATTATATGGGTAGACTCTAAAAAAGAGTTTACATCATAGTCATCGTATGGTAGAGTAGAATAGTGCAGTATTCCGCTGCATCACTACAAAGCATACGCCAACCTATCATGATCTTCGAAGAACAAATCTCGAGAAAGCCCGATTGCTATCCATGGACGGAAGAATTCATCGAGGCAATGCAGAACGGGTTCTGGACCCACCGCGAATTTAATTTTCAAAGTGATGTTCAAGACTATCGCGTAACTCTCACTCCTCAGGAACGAGAGATCATCGTCAGAGCGTTATCAACCATTGGTCAGCTCGAGATCTCGGTAAAGAAGTTCTGGGCAAAGGTTGGAGAGAATCTCCCTCACCCCACGATCAACGATCTAGGCTACGTCATGGCTAATTCCGAGGTCATTCACGGCAACGCGTACGAGCGCCTTCTTGATGTTTTGGGTATCGAGGATTCTTTTGACCGTATTCTTCAGGAGGATATCATCCGCGGCCGCGTCACCTACCTCCGCAAGTACCTTCAGGTGTTCTCCCCGGATAAGCGCAAGCAGTTCGTATATTCGCTGATCCTATTTACATTGTTTGTGGAGAACATCGCGCTCTTCAGCCAGTTTTATACCATCAGCTACTTCGGCCGTTTTCGTAATCTTCTCAAGGATACCAATAAGCAGGTGGAGTACACGTCTCGCGAAGAGAACCTACACGCTATGATCGGCATCAAACTTATCAACGTGATCAAAGAGGAGCATCCAGAACTGTTCGACGATGAACTCAAGCAAAAGATCATCGATGAATCTATCCAGGCTATCGACTACGAGTGCAAGATCATCGACTGGATTCTGAACGAGTACAATGTGGAGAACCTCAATGGCCCTTTGCTTCGCGAGTTCATTAAGAACCGCATGAACGAATCCATCGTGCAGATCGGATTCGATAAGATGTTCGAGGTCGATCCCGAGATCGTCAAGAAAACCGCATGGTTCGACGAGCAGGTGCTCGGCAACAACATGACCGACTTCTTTCATTCCCGCCCCATCGAGTACTCCAAGAAGGGGCAGAGCTTCAATCAGTCCGATCTATTCTAATGCACGAAAAATACTATTGGCTCAACACTCATTCTCGTCAGTTCCTTGAAAGGGGTTACCTTGAGAACGATATCACTCCAGAAAAACGCATTCGTCAGATCGCAGATCATGCCGAAGAGCTCCTTAAGATAAAGGGCTTCGCTGATAAGTTCGAAGATTACATGGCAAGGGGTTTCTATTCCCTCGCCACACCGGTGTGGACGAACTATGGAAACAAGCGAGGCCTGCCTGTCTCGTGCTTTAATTCCCACATCACCGACGAGATGGAATCCATTCTGTGGAAGACCGCAGAGGTGGGCACGATGTGCAAGCACGGAGGCGGCACGTCTGGTTTCTTCGGTGATCTTCGCGAACGCGGCGCTCCGATCTCAGTGGGCGGAGAGTCTTCTGGGCCTGTGCACTTCATGGAACTCTTTGATACCATCGCCGAGGTGATCTCTCAAGGCTCCGCTCGTCGCGGCTCGTTTGCCGCGTATCTTCCCATCGAGCATAAGGACGTTGAGGAGTTTCTTCAGATTCGTTCGGATGGTCACCCTATCCAGAACATGTCTATCGGTATCACCGTCACCGATAAGTGGATGAAGTCCATGATAGACGGTGATAAGCCCAAGCGCGAGATCTGGACGAAGGTCATCAAAAAGCGGTTTGAGACCGGCTACCCATACATCTTCTGGACCGACACGGTCAACAAGGCTGCACCCAAGGTTTACAAGGACAAGCACCGCAAGATCAATTCAAGCAATCTCTGTTCCGAGATCTGTCTTTCCTCAACAGAGGACGAGTCGTTCGTGTGCGTTCTTTCCTCCCTCAATCTTCTTCATTGGGACGAGATCAAGGGTACTGACGCCATCGAAACCATGATCTACTTCCTGGATTCGGTCAATCAGGAGTTTGTCAATAAGACCGAGAACATGAAGTTCATGGAAGCTCCGCATAAGTTTGCCAAGAACCAGCGTGCTCTGGGTCTAGGCGCTCTCGGTTGGCATTCGCTACTTCAATCTCGCATGATCGGCTTCGAGTCTCTTGATGCGAAGATGCTCAATACTTCAATCTGGAAAGTGATTCGCGAGCGAGCCGATAAAGCAACCATGGAACTCGCCGAGAAGTTCGGTGAGCCGGAACTGCTCAAAGGTACAGGCCGCCGAAATGTAACGACTCTGGCTGTCGCTCCGACCACATCCTCGAGCTTCATACTTGGCCAGGTATCTCCATCCATCGAGCCACTCAACTCCAATTACTTCGTGAAGAAGCTGGCCAAGGGAGCCTTCACTTATAAGAACCCGCACCTCAAGGAAATCCTTAAGAAGAACGAGAAGAACGACGAGGACACGTGGAAGTCTATTCTGACTCACGGCGGATCCGTTCAGCATCTTAAGTTCCTCACCGCCGAGGAGAAGGAAGTCTTCAAGACATTTGGCGAGCTGAGCCAGAAAGAGATTCTGATTCAGGCATCAGCCCGTCAAAAATACATCGATCAGGGACAGTCGATCAACCTCATGGTACATCCCAAGACTCCTCCCAAGGAGGTCAATCAGTTGATGATCTTTGCCTGGGAACAAGGCGTCAAAACGCTCTATTACCAGAGAGGCACCCACCCCGCTCAAGAACTTAGTCGAAACCTGTTAAACTGCGTTTCCTGCGAAGCATGAAATACGAAAAAGAATGTCAATGCTGTGGAGCGGTCTTCAAGGTCATCCTTGAGGTCGATCTCTCCGAACGATCCTCTGAGGATCTAGAATCTTTTGCGGACGACGACGCGAGCGATATCTACCCTGAATTCTGCCCTTTCTGCGGCAACCACGACGACGAGGAGCCGACCGAGTCGCACGTCGAAGAAGACGAACAATAAACGCGATAAATACATCCAATATGACATGGATGTATTTGAACGAGATATATGATCCCAAGCCATCCGAGATGGCTCCTGAGAAGGTCTATGGGATAGTCTATCTCATCGAGAACATCGAGAACGGCCGACTATACGTAGGCAAGAAGGTTCTCTGGTTTCGCGGCTACAAGTCCGTGAAACTGAAGAACGGCAAGAAGAAACGAAAGAAGATCCTTGTGGAGTCGGATTGGCGGGAGTACTACGGATCCAACAACGAGCTTAAGAAGGACATCGAGAAATTCGGCAAGGATAAGTTCAAGCGCACCATACTCCACACTTGCATAAGCAAGGGAGTATGTTCCTATCTGGAGATGAAAGAGCAGGTGGAAAGAGGCGCCATCATCGATGAACGGTACTACAACGAGCAGATCCGCTGCAGAGTTCATCGAAGTCATTTGAAATCATTATCACTTTAGGATGTACAATCGTCGCTGGATTGAGTAGTATCTAGTAATGCCTATCATAGTCGACTATTCCGGAATCGCCATATCCAACCTATTCGCGATGAAGCTGGACCCTCAGGAGCATCTGGTTCGGCATATGATCCTGAATTCGCTTCGCATGTACAACTCAAAGTATCGTAAAGAGTACGGTCAGATGGTCCTCGCGTGCGACGGCGGCGGCACCTGGCGCAAGCAGCTCTACCCTCAGTACAAGGCGCACCGCAAGAAGAACCGCGAGGAGGGAGGTCTGGATTGGGCCGAGTTTTTTCGTATCCTCAACACCGTGAGGGATGAGGTTCGAGACAACCTACCTTACAAGGTGGTGCATATCCAGGGAGTTGAGGCGGACGATGTGATCGCAACCATCGTTGAGCAAACTCAGGAGTTCGGCAAGGGTGAACCGGTCATGATCGTATCCGCCGACAAGGACTTCATTCAGCTGCAGCAGTACAGCAACGTGAAACAGTTTTCTCCCATGACGAAATCATTCGTTAAAGAGAAGGATCCAGTGCGCTACCTCAAAGAGCAGGTGCTTCGTGGGGACTCGGGCGATGGAGTACCCAACGTGCTTTCTCCAGACGACGTGTTCGTGAGCGGAAACCGGCAGAAGCCGGTTAGTTCGAAGAAGGTTGAGGAATGGATCAAATCCTGGCCTACTCTGAGTACGGTCATGGACACTGAGACCTACCGTAACTTTCAGCGAAATCAGTCATTGATCGATCTTTCGAAAATACCGCAAGACAAGAAGACCGAGATTATAAATACCTTTGAGTCCGTGAAAACGAATTCAAACATTCTGAACTACCTTATAACAAAGCGATGCACACAGTTGATAGAGTGTGCTGAAGAATTCAAATCACCATGAACCTATTGATATCCGAAATTTTGGAAAAGACCGGCGCTGCCAAAACGCAGGCCGAAAAGATCGCCGTCCTCAAAGAGAACGAATGTCGCGGCCTCAAGGACGTCCTCCGCGGAGCCTTCGACGACAAGATCGTCTGGAGCTTGCCGCTCGGCGCTCCCAAGTACCAGTCTTCTCTATCGGCTGAAGGCAACGCGCCGTCCGACCTCAAGCGTCGCACTCCAGAATTTCGCTACATGGTCAAAGGAATCCCGGATTCCGACGGACTCCATCCTCTTCGCCGTGAATCTCTGTTCCTTCAGATGCTCGAAGGCATACATCCCAAGGATGCTGACATGATCATCGATATGAAGGACAAGAAGTTTGGCGGTAAATACGACGGCGTAGACAAGACTTTGGTCAATCTAACTTGGCCGAACTTAATAACCTGAAGGCACCAAGTGCCTATTTCATTATGCTCGTTACAACCTCAGAAACGCAGCTCAATGATAACATCCCAACTGGACCGCTTGAAGCAAGACTCCCAAGAACTCGACTACTACGTACAACGCCTTCAAAAGGAAGGTAAAGTTACACGAGTTCTGGCAATCCAGAAGAAACAGAAGTTCCTACAGGACTACATCGACAGCCTTCAGAATGAGGAAATTATTCCTCTCACAATGAAACTTTAGTATTTACACCAGGCTGGAACCTGGTATTATAGTTATTGAATGAACATCTTCGTTCTTGATAATGACCCCGTGATCGCTGCCCAAACGCAGTGCGACAAGCACGTGGTTAAAATGATCGTCGAGTCGGCTCAGATGCTGTCCACGGCTCACCGCCTTCTCGACGGCAATGTGTCTATCGTTCAGCGGGTCAGCCCAAAGACCGGCAAGATGCGTAAGGCCAAGATCTGGCAAATCAAAGACTCGCCGCTCGACTCCGTTCTGTACCAGGTTTGCCATCAAAATCATCCGTGCACTCTCTGGTCAGTCGAGTGTTCCGAGAACTACGAATGGCATTATCGGCATTTCATCGCCCTCTGCGACGAGTACGAACTCCGTTACGGCAAAGTGCACGCCACACGTCGAAAGCTTGCCGATGCTCTGCGCGCCCTTCCCAAAAACATCTCGCACGGCACCATGACGCCTTTCCGTCTGGCCATGAAGTCCAATCCGGAATGCCAGCATACCGACGATCCGGTCCGCTCCTATCGTGAATTCTATCAGACCAAGCAGTCACGCTTCAAGATGAAGTGGACCAAACGCGAAGTCCCGAATTGGTTCATTCTAAAACATGCCTAACTACGACTTCCATTGCGAGAACTGCCAGCACGAGTATGAGCTCATTATCCCATCGGAAGATCGAGATAAGAAGCAGAAGTGCCCAGCCTGCGGAAAAAAGAAAGTAACGCGTGGCGTGTCCGCCGTCAAGATCAACTACGGTGGATTCAAGGAAAACCTTGGTCGCGCCGGCAACGGATGGAACGATCTTCTGAATAAAGTCAAAAAGGGTTCTGCACGCAGCAATACGATCAAAACAAAGTAATGGCTAAAAATAAAAATAAGAACAACAAGATCAAGACGGTCCCGTCTGGGATTCGCCTTGAAAACCTCAAGCAGGTTGAACCTCTCACGAAGACGCAGAAAGAAGTGTTCCAAGCATACAAGAAGGGAAACCACCTCTGTCTTTCCGGTTCCGCCGGCACTGGCAAGACCTTCCTGGGTATGTATCTTGCGCTCGAGGAATTGCTTTCCAATGAAAGCGCATATAACAAACTCGTGATCGTTCGTTCCGCGGTTCCCACTCGGGATATGGGATTCCTTCCTGGCGACCGCCTTGAAAAGGAAGCCACGTACCTTGCTCCCTATCAGTCCATCACCGGCGAGCTCTTTGGAGAATACAATGCATGGTCTAGGTTAATCTCCGAGGATAAAGTGGAATTTCTCACCACGAGCTTCATTCGCGGTATCACGCTGCGTAAGGCCATCGTGCTTGTGGACGAGATGCAGAACCTTACCTTTCATGAGCTTGATTCCGTGATCACTCGGCTCGGCGAGGACTGTCGCATCATCTTCTGCGGCGACTATTACCAAACCGATCTTGAGAAGAACAAAGATAAGTCCGGTATCATAGAGTTCATGGCCATCATCGAAAAGATGAAGTACTTTCATCTCGCCGAGTTCGGATGGCAGGACATCGTTCGGTCCGGCCTCGTCAGAGACTACATCATGACCAAGGAAATGGAAAAGAAAAAGTGATGTTTATCCACGAACCAGTCGATCTCAAGTACGGTGATCTCGTCTGCGAGACGCTGTCAAGCGGCCGCACGTACCTGACGCCGGAAGGAAAGAAGTACCCATCCATCACGACCGTGCTTGGTATCTTATCAGCTGATGCCATCAGAGAATGGCGGGCGCGAGTGGGAGAGGAGGTTGCTAATAAGATCAGTCAGAAGGCGTGTATTCGTGGAACAAACGTGCATACGATCGTTGAGAAGTTCATTTCAAACGAGCCTCTTCCCAAGATGATGCCCGATGTGATGGAGTCGTTTATTACTCTGAGACCTATTCTGCTTTTTCGATTGGGCAAGATCTTTCTTCAGGAGAAGCCGCTCTATTCGGATTATCTTGGCGTGGCTGGTCGAGTAGACCTAGTTGCAGAATTCGATGGAAAGATATCCATCGTGGACATCAAGACGTCCAAGCGTGAAAAGGATAAGGACGACATCCATAGTTATTTCATGCAAGAATCGGCATACGCCATCATGTTCGAAGAGCGTACCGGTGTCCCCGTCAGTCAGCTCGTTACCGTGATGGCTGTTGACGGATCCGAACCAAGAGTGTTCATAGAAAAACGAGACAACTGGGCACCAAAACTTCTAGAAACAATCGCAGAATACAAACGCCGAAAACTGTTCGGACACGTAAGATAGATACTACATCAACATGAACAACCCACTAATTGAAATGCTTCAGGGCGAAAAGAAACCGACCTCAAGTTTTACCGGTCAGGCCGTCACTCACGTGCACGAGTACTACATCGTGGGTACGATCAGCGAAGCCACGGCATACACCGAATGGTTCAACCAGATCCGGCATGCGCCTTCCAGCGATGCAATCAAGATCTACATCAATTCCACGGGCGGAGATCTATGGGCCGCCATCCAATGGATGCGAGTACTGAAGGAATGCCAGGCTACGGTCTCGGTCTCCGTTGAAGGTGCGTGTATGTCCGCCGCAACCATCGTATTTCTAATGTGTGATAATTTTGAGATCTCCCCTCACAGCATGTTCATGTTCCACAACTACTCCGGCGGTGCCGTGGGTAAGGGCGGAGAGATGATCGACCAGATCAAGCACGAGCGCAAGTGGTCTGAGAAGCTGCTGCTCGACATCTACAAGAACTTTCTCAATAAGAACGAGGTCGAAGCCATACTGAACAACAAGGACATCTGGATGACGGGTGAGGAAGTTGTGGCTCGGCTGAACTTCCGCAAGAAGATTCTGGACAAAATGAACAGGGATGCCGTAAAGAAGTCACTGAAGAAGTGACGCAAGCAGTTGGCTGTCAGCATCTTAGAATAATTTTCATCGGGTGTTGGTTACCAACGCTTTGGGTAATTCAAAGTGTTTTACTTTTCCGTCAGGAATGGTAAGATTGTCTTATGAATAACACTCCCTTCCTTAAAGAAAAGTTCCATTTCGACGGTATGTACCTCAACTATGGTACTGGTTCCTACACGAAGGACGCTCGGTTCGTGGCTCGCTTCAAGTACAGCAAGCGCGACAAGGCGTCTTTCGTCAAGTTCCTCATCGCGAATTTCACTGTCGAGGAATACTTTAACGCACTGAAGGACGAGGCTCCGGTCACCGTTCTTGAATCCAAGGGCTGGATCAGCGGCAGCGCCAAGAAACTCCTGAAGTCGTGGGATCTTCCTGCCACCGCCGATGGTCGCCGTCAGTACCGCGATCTGGTTCTCGCAAACGCCAACTAAGCTAATATGTACACCGAATCCGCACAGACACATCGGCTGCAGGCGCTGGGGCTGCTTCCCAAGGCACCGCCGCAAGAACCTAGCGAGAAGCAACTGAATCGCTTCGGCGTCATGATCTGGGATCACAAGACCGGAGGTCACTGTCAGGTTCTCTCTGGTTCAAGCTGGAAGCAGGCCGCCAAGTACTACGTGCCACGCAAAGGCTACAACTCAGTGCTCAAGTCCATCACGGGATAAACAAAGCATCATGACCGCAATAAAGCAATTTCAATTTGTCAAGCACATGCTTGCAACCGATGAGGTATGGGCGCTACGAGCGCTGGTTCGTCTCCATGAACTGCAGTCGTTTAGTGCGGACGATGCAGAATTTCTGAATAGTGTATCGGCTCATTATATTAAACATGGGCGGAAAAGGATATCAGAAAAGCAGCTTACCTGGGTCATGAGAAAGATGCCGAGATACACCGCGGCGATCGTGGAGATCTCCGATGCCAGCAAACTCGGGGCGATGGCCAGCGAATGGTCGGCTAGGCCTTTACCAGGTAAGCTGATGAATACTCCGATCTACGATCCAAACGATCACATGAACCAAACCCTATGAGTATCTCGTAAGCAATTATAAATAGAACATGAACACGGACCAAAAACTTATACTCACGGATTGCGATGGAGTACTGCTCAATTGGGGCAGGGCCTTTGCGTTCTGGATGGATAAGGCAGGTTACGTGCTCCACGACGACACCGCCTACGCCATAGAGACTCGCTATAGGATCACCAAAGCTGAGGCCGACGGTCTGGTCAAGAAGTTCAATTCTTCACCTGAGATCGGCATACTCCCTCCTCTCCGTGATGCGGTGGAATACGTTCGAAAACTACACTTCGAGCACGGCTATCGCTTTCTGGTCATCACCAGTCTCGGAGCTTCTCCGGAGACCAAGGCGGGGCGTGTACGTAATCTTCAAACCATCTTCGGCCCCGAGGTCTGGAAGAACATCATATGTCTGCCCGTGGAGGCTTCAAAGAAAGAGTCGCTCATGCCTTACAGGGACAGCAATCTTTTCTGGATAGAGGATAAGATCGAGAACGCCGAGCTTGGATTGGAGCTTGGGCTCAGGTCACTGGTTATGAACCAGCTGAATAACCAGGCCGCGTCCATCGATGCTCCAAGGTTTGACACGTGGAAAGAGATCCATGAGTACGTTCTGAAAAATAGTTGAATTATTTGTTTTACATTGCCGAGTGTTGAGTATAGTATTTGTCTATAATTTAACTGCCAGGCTCCGGCTATAAGGAGCCCAAACGACCAACACGGGCGTCCAATCCAGCGAATCAAAAACTGAGAGGGACGGAAGTAGAATATGTTCTTTTCAGATAGAGCAGTCCCGGCTCTCTTTAAACAAATGCCGGGCCAATTTTTGCCCTTGTAGCTTAATGGTGAAGCACCGCTTTTGTAAAGCTCAAATTCTTGTAAAGTATAAATACTTCCGGCATGAACTATCGGAAGATTTACGATTCCCTCATTAAGAGAGCAAGAACGCGTATACTTGAATGCTACACGGAAACGCATCACGTGATTCCAATATGCATGAATGGGCCTGATACTTCGAAGAACAAGGTAGAATTAACTCCCGAAGAGCACTACGTCGCTCATCAACTTTTAGTCAAACTTCATCCAAAGAACAACAAGTTGATTTTCGCTGCGCACATGATGTGTTGCGGTCGGCCAAACAATAAACTTTATGGCTGGCTTAGACGCAAGCACGCAATAGCCGTAGCTAAAATTGATAGAGCTGGACGAAAGAATGGTTCTTTTCAATCTAGATGGGTGACTAACGGAAAGATCAATCAGAAAATATCAAAAACTGATAAAATTCCAACAGGATGGAAGCTGGGACGATTTATAGTCAAAACCAGATTTCACTACGACTGCATTTGTTCTCAATGTCAAAAATCTTTTAAGTCTAAAAGCAAGAGAAAAACTTGTTCTCTTGAATGCCAGAAAGCTAGCAGACCAGATATAGTCAGAGACAATTTTATTTCTCTTCACAGAGAATACGAGACAAACGGTCATGTGATTTCTAAGGCTTTTATAGCTTGTGGAATTGGATTCAACAATAACACCTTTGCTAGATTTAGAAAACTTTTAAGCCGGGTTGGCTCAGTGGCAACAGCACCGCTTTTGTAAAGCGGCGGGGTAACCCTACGTCGGTTCGAGTCCGACACTCGGCTCCATTTTGTTATTTGATATTTTTGGGGCTGTAACGGATTCGATTCGTAGGCAGACTTCAAGATCGCAGGTAGGAACACGTACGTCACATCCTTAAAAGTGCGTGCAAAAACAACCGACATGTCTAACGTCGAACAGGTCTACGCCCTCGCGGCATAACCTCGGAGCTCTCGTGATACTCACTACCGAGAAACTCCGCCATCAGTGAGTGTGGTTCCGTAGAATTGGCGTCCGGTATCGGAACCGAAATAACAGGAAAGCAGTACCCTCGCTGATGACCAGCAATGTCGAGGGTCCATAGACGCTGGTCTAAACCTGTAGTGATCGAGAGGAACATCTAGGAAGACCCGGGTTCGACTCCCGGCAGCTCCACCAATTTCACCCGCTAGGCCTCTTGTAGAAATACAATGCACAAAGTTGCAACCTGAATCGACAGGTGATCCCATAGGACGCTATGGAGTAGGGTTTTTATTTTATCGGAAACTTTTACAGCAGAGTGGAGCAATGGTAGCTCGCAACGCTCATAACGTTGAGGTAGTTGGTTCGATTCCAACCTCTGCTCCCAACTTAAATAAATAGATCGTATGATCCATGAATTCAATAATCCTATACATGTTGTCGTAGAGGACAACAAAAAAGGATACGCCATCTACGTCCGCGACGGTGGGACATTCGAAAACGATATCTGGTGCGTGGTTCACTGCGAGGGCGGAGAAGTCCGCCACTACACATCCTCGCAGATAAAGATATACTTCAATGCAACCTTCGGAATCAAAGCCGTTGGGACTTAAGATCCCGCTTGAATTTTCTTCAGAACGATCGCGCCGTCCACAAGGACGATCTCAAAGAGATCTCCATTTTTTACATTGATCTGCTCAGGCTTCAGTTCTGCATCGAGGATGATATCGCCGTTGATCATCAGGTGAAAGTTGTAGTCGGCAAACATTGTACTCATATAATCTATTTATCACATAGGGTGTTAGCTCAGTTGGTTAGAGCGTCGCACTGTCACTGCGAAGGTCGCCGGTTCGAACCCGGTACATCCTGCCATTTTGTCCGTTCAACCATCTTATAAATAGGCGATACAGTCAAATCTGCTCGTATAGCTCAATTGGTTAGAGCACCTCGTTTACATCGAGGGGGTTGGGAGTTCAAGTCTCTCTCCGAGCACCATTTTCGATATATAAGTATGTCAGTAAACCACCAAACCCAATAAAATAATATGTTCACATTCGTACTCGGACTCGTCGTCGGCTTCATCGTTGGCGCCCTCGTTGCCCGCAATAACAAATCCAAGGCTGATGCGATCGTCGCGCAGGCCGAAGCCGCCAAGGCTGCCGTGCAGGCCAAGCTCAAGAAGTAATGAAAAAGGTAAAAGATTTGCATCTCACGGAGGTCCGCGATGCCAAAGCCAAGATCGAGGCTAAACGTAGCCCGCATTGGCCC
>Ga0209829_10001780_pt1 | contig 16963 bp, 15 predicted proteins | sample C_140205_EF_Meta_FD_187311 | JGI IMG/M metagenome (GOLD analysis project Ga0209829, IMG submission 187311) | Freshwater microbial communities from Lake Croche, Canada to study carbon cycling - C_140205_EF_MetaG (SPAdes) (version 2) | ecosystem: Environmental > Aquatic > Freshwater > Lake...
CCTAATTTTACTGCGGATTTCGACATATAATTTGAAGTTTTATAGCTTTAAATTGACCTTCTTTATGTAATTTTGCCTACTTAAAAATAGAATTAACTATGTCTACTGAAACAATAGAAAGCACCGTTGCTGCCTTAACCGCTAAAGATTTTGCAACCGACCAAGAAGTGCGTTGGTGCCCTGGTTGTGGTGATTATTCCATTTTAGCTTCTGTACAAAGAGTAATGCCAACGATTGGCGTTGCGAAAGAAAATATTGTTATTATTAGTGGTATTGGTTGTAGCAGCCGTTTCCCTTATTATATGAACACTTATGGAATGCATTCGATCCATGGTCGTGCTACAGCAATTGCTAGTGGTTTAAAAGCTAGCCGTCCGGAATTAAGTGTGTGGATTGTTGCTGGTGATGGAGATTCAATGAGTATTGGTGGTAACCATACCATTCATATGTTGAGAAGAAATTTAAACGTTAATTTTTTAGTGTTCAATAACCAAATTTATGGTTTAACTAAGGGTCAATATTCTCCTACCTCTGAAGTAAATAAAGTTACTAAGAGTTCACCTCAAGGAAGTATTGATCATCCATTTAATCCTGCAGCATTGGCTTTAGGTGCAGATGCAAGTTTTGTTGGACGTACTATGGATCGTGATCCTAAACACATGCAAACAATGATTGCACGTGCCGAAAAACATCAAGGCACTTCTTTCTTAGAGATTTATCAGAACTGTAATATATTCAATGATGGCGCTTTTGAAATTTTTACGGAAAAAGCAACCAAGCAAGTACATGGCTTATATGTGGAGCAAGGAAAGCCTTTAACCTTTGGTGCCAATAGTGAAATGGGTATTCGTTTTGATGGTATGCGCCCAGAAGTGGTAGAGATTGGAACCAAGTATAGCGCTGATGATATGTGGATCCATGATGAAAAAGATTTTTACAAAGCACAAATATTAACCCGCTTATTTGACAATCCTTCTGAAGTGGGAGCGGTGTTTCCAAGACCATTTGGTGTTTTTTATACCAACGACCGTCCTTGTTATGAAGAAATGATGTCTTTACAAATTCAAGAAGCTTTGGCTAAAGGTGCTGGCGATTTAGATAAATTAATTCGCGGTAAAGAAACTTGGGAGATTAAATAAAAACGAAAAGTCTGTTTTGACTTTGACCTATATTTTAAATAAGCCTCAATGAGGCTTATTTTTTGCGCCTAAGTGAGCAAAAAATCATAAGTCTATAAAATTATGTTTAAGCGCCGTCATCACCATGGCGGTGCGTTGACTCACTTTTAATTTTTTAAATACTCTATCCCGATAGCCATAAATGGTATTGATACTTTTGTGCAATGTTTTGGCAATTTCATCATAATTCATATCCTTACTGCATTGTTGTATAAATAGAATTTCATTTTGAGTGAGGGGCTTTCGGTTGTAGTTAAATTCTTTTATAGCAATCTCGCCTAACACATTACTGGTAATTAGTTTTGATTTGTCGGCCGATAAATTAAACCGGGTTCTGTTGCGCACGGTGTATTTTAAATCAATTAATGGTTCGTCGGTAAAAAATATTCCATGCAATCCATTTTTCATTAAGTAACAGATAGACTTCATAAATTTTGAATCTGATTTTAAAAGTATAAAAGGATGCGCGCTTTTTGACTTAATGGTTTTGATGACTATTTGTAGCTCCCTATAATTATAACTATCCGATAAAATACATAAATCTGGTATCAAAGAACCTGTTTTTATAAAATGGCAAAATTCTTGAATAGAACCGCTACTGTATTGTACTTTACAATCGGCTTGCTTTTCAATGGCCAATTGAAAAGCACTGCGTGTTACTATTTTTTCTTCCAGATAAATGATGTTAAACATGGTGTATGGTTTATACAAATTAAACCTAAACTTATTGGAATAAAAATAGGTAAATTTGTATCCTACACTATATGCTCATTAGAATACACCCCGACAATCCTCAAGCTAGACAACTTACTATGGTGAAAGACTGTTTAGAAAGTGGCGGCATTATTGCTTATCCCACCGATACTATTTATGGGCTTGGTTGTTCTATTTTGCATCATGAAGCCGTGGAGAAAATTTGCGCTATAAAAAAAGTAAATCCAGAAAAAGCGCAGCTTAGTTTTATTTGTGCCGATTTAAGCGATTTGAGTGCCTATGCTAAAAGTATAGACAATTCTTTATATAGAATTTTGAAAAAAACCTTGCCTGGCCCCTTCACTTTTATTTTACCTGCCAGTAAACAAGTACCTAAAATTTTACAATCCAAGAAAAAAACCATTGGCTTACGTATACCTAATAATAATATTGCGCTCTCTATTATTCAAACCTTAGGCCATCCTATTTTATCGGCCTCTTTCCCTGGAGAAAATGTTGAAGACTATACCGATCCTGAAATTATCTATGAACACTGGGGCAATCAAATTGATATGGTAGTGGATGGAGGTATCGGTGGTATTATTCCTTCGACGGTGATTGATTGTACTACCGATGAGTATGTATTACTACGTCAAGGTTTGGGTGCGTGGGAGTATTAACTACTTCAATAAAACAGTTAAGATTTTATAGAATCCAATAATTTATAAGAGGGATAACTGAGGAGGTAATATTTTAAAACTCTTTCGATGTTCGAAACATAAGCCATAACGGGCGATGGCCGCGCGGTGCGCGGCAGTGCCGTATCCTTTATTTTTATTCCAACCATACTGCGGGTATTGTTCGTGTAACATTTGCATCCAAGTATCCCTTGCTGTTTTAGCGAGGATACTGGCAGCGGCAATATTGGCATATTGCCCATCGCCCTTTATGATGGTTTGATGCGGTACTTTTTTATAGGCATAAAAACGATTCCCATCTACTGCAATAAATTTTGCTTTTGGTTTTAATTCATCTAAGGATAAATGCATGCATTTGATAGCAGCTTTTAAAATATTGGAGGCATCAATTTCTGCAGCTGATTGTTGTGCAACGGCCCAGCTGATGGCGGCGTCTTTTATAATAGGGGCTAATAGGTCGCGTTGAGTTTCTGTTAATTGTTTACTATCATTTAATAAAGGGTGATAGAAATTTTTTGGAAGTATAACTGCCGCTGCAAATACGGGCCCTGCATAACAGCCTCGGCCTGCTTCATCGCAGCCCGCTTCTAATAAAAGGTCTTGGTATTGATTAATTAATTTAGGCAAGGTTAAATTTATTCAATGTCAAATAAAAGGGTTTTAATAAGAGCAAACCTAACTATTTTGAGCATTTCTTAATATAGATTTCTGTTTAATAGATCATTGTAAAATTGAAGCATATTAGCGACAAACCAAAATCATTCTACAAGAAACCAAAATCATTCTCTTAACCTTGTTTGATTACTTTGTACCTTTGTGTTCTAAAACTAAGGCATGGAATTGAACGACCATAAATCAAATAAAGTAGCCAATTGGCTATTATTAGGGGTGTTTATGACGGTGGTTCAAATTGCTTTAGGGGGCATTACGCGTTTAACAGGCAGTGGCCTTTCCATTACAGAATGGGACGTGGTAACAGGGGCGCTTCCCCCAATGAGTGAAACGGCATGGCAAGTATTATTTGCGAAGTATAAAACCACTCCACAATTTCAGCTGCTCAATTTTGAATTTACTATTTCCAATTTTAAATTTATTTTTTTCTGGGAATGGTTTCACCGCTTATGGGCTCGAAGTATTGGTTTAGTATTTGCCTTTGGGTTTATCTACTTTTTAATTAAAAAATATTTTCAACCCAAAATGATAAAGCCTTTATTGGTTTTATTTTTATTGGGCGCATTACAAGGGGCTATAGGTTGGATTATGGTGGCTAGTGGATTAGAAGGAGATGCTGTTTATGTAAAGCCTACTCGTTTAGCACTTCATTTTATTTTTGCCTTAGGCTTATTGGCTTATACCTATTGGTTTGCCTTATCGCTTACTGTGCATCCTATCCGCCGCAATAGTGGCAATCAAGATGCAAGTAATAAAATAAGTGCCATACGAAATTTTGCATGGGTGATTCTATTACTATTATTTTTTCAATTAATATATGGCGCTTTAATGGCTGGGCATAAAGCAGCCAACGTGGCTAGCACTTGGCCTTTGATCAATGGACAATGGGTGCCAGCAAATTTATTGGGGAAGGAAGGCTTTTTTATTAATGCAGTTAATAATACCATTTGGATTCATTTTGTTCATAGGGGGTTGGCCTATTTACTTTTATTTTTAATAGTGCTTTGGACCAGCCGGCTGCTGAAATTACAAGGGAATAATTTTTGGGTACGTGCCCGAATTCTGCCTGCCCTAGTCGTTTTTATACAAGTGATTTTAGGTATTTTTACCGTGTTGGCAAGTGCGCATATTGTTCCGGGTGTTTGGGGTGGTTTTGAATGGTTGGCACAACTGCATCAATTGGTAGGCATGTTATTATTATTATCTGTGATTAATATTTTGTACGCGACTAAATAAAAAATTATGCTAAAGGATATCGCTTCTTTACGCCGTGATTATCAAATGGCTTCCTTAGATGAAGTAGATACTGCTGCCCATCCAATGGATCAATTTACGCATTGGTGGGAGGAAGCCATTGCAAGTAATATAGATGAAGTGAATGCTTTTGTACTTTCTACCATTGATGACAAAAACGCTCCTTCGTCGCGCGTAGTTTTATTAAAAGGCTATACCCCTGAAGGTTTTATATTCTTCACTAATTATGATAGCAACAAAGGCAAAGAGATAACCGCTAATCCAATTGTAGCGATGAATTTTTTCTGGAAAGAATTAGAACGTCAAGTGCGCATTACAGGTACAATTAAAAAAATTAGTACAGAAGAGAGTGCAGAATATTTTCATTCTCGCCCCTTGGGAAGTCAAGTAGGGGCTTGGGCTTCACCGCAAAGTCAAGTAATAGCCAATAGAGAATTTCTTGAAAAAAACTTTGCAGAAAATACCGAAAAATATAAAGAGGGAACTGTGCCTTTGCCACCACATTGGGGAGGTTATATAGTGCATTCTTTTAAAATGGAATTTTGGCAAGGCCGCAGTTCGCGCTTGCACGATCGTATACAATACAGTTTTGAAAAAGACAATTGGGTTAAAGTAAGATTGGCTCCTTAGATAAATGCAAGAAAGATTTAATTATTAAATTCTTAATTTCAATTATCCTTTTCTTCCTAATACTTTCTTCGCAGCTTCTACAACATTCGGTGTGTCTAATCCGTATTTAGCAAGCAATTGATTCGGTGTTCCGCTTTCTCCAAAAGTATCTTTTGTGCCAATGTATTCAATAGGAATAGGAAAATGCGTTGCTGCTACTTGTGCAATAGCATCCCCTAAGCCACCAATAATATTATGTTCTTCGCATGTAACAGCGCAGCCTGTTTTTTTAATACTTTCTACAATCGCTGCAACATCCAATGGTTTAATGGTATGTATATTTATTACTTCTACACTCACCCCTGTGGCTTCTAAAATTTTACCAGCTTCAATGGCTTTCCATACTAAGTGTCCGCAGGCAAATAAAGTAATGTCTTTGCCATCACTTAATTTTTGTGCTTTACCAATTACAAAATCCGATCCATCTTCTTTCGTAAAATTAGGCCACTTAGGTCTTCCAAAACGTAAGTAAACTGGGCCATGGTGTTTAGCGATGGCTTTAGTGGCTGCTTTGGTTTGGTTAAAATCGCAAGGCACCACCACCGTCATACCTGGTAACATTTTCATGAGTCCAATGTCTTCTAATATTTGATGTGTCGCACCATCTTCTCCCAATGTTAAACCTGCATGCGAAGCGCAAATTTTTACATTCTTATCGGAGTAAGCAACACTTTGTCTTATTTGATCGTACACTCTTCCTGTGCTAAAATTGGCGAAGGTAGTCGTGTAAGGAATTTTTCCTCCTATGGTTAAACCCGCAGCCATACTTATCATATTGGCTTCGGCAATACCCACTTCTATAAAACGATCTGGAAATTCTTTAATAAAGGGTCCCAATTTAAAGGAACCTGCTAAGTCGGCAGTTAATACTACTACTTCACTATTTTCTTTGGCCAACTCATGAATACCTTCCCCAAATCCACCTCTGGTTTCTTTTTCATTAAGGGCTACAATGTCTTTTACGTTCATATCTTTTGATTTACTTCTGTCTTGTTATTTTAATTTTCGAAGGTAGAATAAAAGTACGGCGTCTTGGCTGCAAACTCGGCACTACAAGTATCTACCATCTTGTATACTCTGGTAATTCCCAAGGCCTTTCTTTTTTCATACACGGCATCATCATTGGTATTGCCTGTTAATAATTTGGCAATTTGCATATCGCTAAAACCATGCTGCTTGGCTTCCTTCATTAATTCTGTAGGGATAGTTTCTAAACTATGTTTCAATAATTCTTTTTCAATATTACAAATGATTCTTATTTGGTACAAAAACCAATTGTCAATTCCAGTAGCTGCCGCTATAGAACGTACGGTGGAACCTTGCATTAAAGCATCTTTGATTCTAAAAATACGATCCCATTTTGGAACCTTAATATATTCCATTAATTCCTCGTTCTTCATTAAACTCTTTCCATAATAGCCTAAACCAATGGCTTCGTTTTCTAAACTTTGACAAGCTTTTTGAATGGCTTCAGTAAAACTTCTTCCTATGGCCATTACTTCTCCTACACTTTTCATTTGCAATCCTAAAGTATCATTAGCGCCTTTAAATTTATCAAAATTCCATCTTGGCATTTTTACAATTACATAATCTAAGGCTGGTTCAAAATAAGCAGATGTAGTTTGTGTAATTTGATTTTTTAATTCATCTAATCTATAACCTATTGCCAATTTCGCTGCAATTTTTGCAATAGGATAGCCTGTTGCTTTTGATGCTAGTGCAGAGGAACGTGATACCCTTGGATTAATTTCTACCGCAATCAATTCTTCTGTTTCAGGATTTTGTGCAAACTGCACATTGCATCCACCTGCAAAATTTCCTAAACTACGCATCATCAACATGGCTTTATTACGCATGTCTTGAAAGGATGTATCGCTCAATGTCATCGCAGGCGCTACGGTGATAGAATCTCCTGTATGCACACCCATGGGATCTAAGTTTTCAACGGTACATATAATAACTACATTGTCTGCTTGATCTCTTAATAATTCTAATTCATATTCTTTCCATCCCAACACTGCTTTCTCTACCAACACTTCGTGCATAGGGGAGGCCTTTAATCCTTTCTCTAAGGCTGCATCTAATTCAGAAGCGTCATGTACAAATCCGCCACCGGTTCCACCTAAGGTAAAAGAAGGACGAATCACCAATGGGAATCCTATTACTTGTGCAATTTCTTTTCCTTCTAAAAAACTATTGGCTACTTTACTTGGCGCCACTGCAATTCCAATTTTTACCATCAATTGTCTAAACTGTTCTCTGTCTTCCGCTAAATCTATCGCTGCTACATCCACGCCAATCATTCTACAATTGTATTGTTTCCACAATCCAATTTCATCTGCTTCCTTACACAAGTTCAAAGCCGTTTGACCACCCATGGTTGGAAGTACGGCGTCAATTTGATTTTCTTGTAATATTTGTTCAATGCTTTCAATTGTCAAGGGCAATAAGTAAACCTTGTCGGCCATCATTGGATCGGTCATGATGGTGGCTGGATTACTATTGATCAGGATTACTTTGATGCCTTCTTCTCTTAAGGAGCGAGCTGCTTGAGAACCAGAGTAATCAAATTCGCAGGCTTGACCAATAATAATGGGTCCAGAACCTACAATTAATACCGATTTAATGGATGTGTCTTTTGGCATGGCGTACAAAAATATAAATTGCGCAAACCTACTAAAATTTGCCCGAATTTGACCCATTTTAACCCTAAACATTTTTGTCCTTTTTAAATGCTATCTTCACCGCCAATTCAAGTATATGGCAGTTATTAAAGAAGGTTCTAAAGCACCGGCCTTTAAAGGCGTTGATCAGCATGGAAATACAGTTTCAATAGCCGATTTTAAAGGCAAAAAGTTAGTCCTTTATTTTTACCCAAAAGACGATACGCCAGGTTGTACAGCTCAGGCTTGTAACCTGCGTGATAATTATAAAGCATTGCTAAAGAAAGGCTTACAAGTGTTAGGCGTGAGTGTGGATTCGGTAAAATCACACGAAAAATTTATTGCAAAATTTGATTTGCCTTTTTCTTTGGTGGCAGATGAAGACAAAAAAATTGTAGACAAATACAATTTATGGGGCCAGAAAAAATTCATGGGACGTACGTATATGGGAACTACCCGCACCACTTTTTTAATTGATGAAGCAGGTATTGTAAAACATATTATTGAGAAGCCCGATACAAAAGATCATACCAAAGAAATTTTAGCCATTAGCGGTTGGTAACTTTTAGATTATCTCGCAACTACATATACCAACCAGCTCATCATGTAAGCTAGTCCGGTCATCATAAAAAACTGTATGGTGGGCCATTTCCAGCTTTGTGTTTCTCGTTTTACAACAGCCAGTGTACTCATGCATTGCATAGCCAATACATAAAATATCATTAAAGATAAAGCAGCGGCTAAACTATAAACAGGTGTGCCGTCGGGCCTTACTGCTGCTTTTAATTTTTCTCTCAGTGAACTATTGTCTGATTCTTCTACACTATACAATGTAGCCATAGTGCCTACAAATACTTCTCTTGCTGCAAAAGAAGTTACTAGTGCAATACCAATTTTCCAATCAAATCCCATGGGCGCAATCACCGGCTCTAATTTTTTCCCTAAAATACCCGCGTAAGAATTTTCTAATTTTTGCGTACGATACTCTTTCTCAATTTGCTTTGTAGTAGTTAGATTGGAGGCGTCTCCTGTATTTTTTAATATTGATTTTTGTTGCGCATAATGTTCGTTTACTTTTTGCATGGGTTCACTTGGCCCATAGCTACTTAAAAACCATAATAGTAAACTTATAACTATAATTACTTTACCTGCGTCTCTTACAAATATGCCCGCTTTTTGTATCATCGTCGTACCTATGTTTTTCCAACGAGGGGCTCTGTATACAGGCAACTCTAATATAAAATAACTCTTCTCTTTTATTTTAATAAACCATTTCAATACCATGCTCGCTAACAAAGCCATCACTATACCCATCACATACAAGCCCATCATCACCAAGCCTTGTAAACTTAAAAAGCCAAAATATATTTTTTGATCAATCACCAATGATATTAAGATTGTATATACAGGTAATCTTGCACTACAACTCATAAATGGAGTGACCATAATAGTGAGTAATCTTTCCTTTTTATTTTCAATATTACGCGCGCTCATAATAGCAGGTACCGCACAGGCAAACCCACTAATCATGGGCATGACACTCTTCCCATTTAATCCTACTTTTCGCATTAATTTGTCACTTAAAAAACTAATGCGTGCCATATAGCCCGTATCTTCTAACAAAGTAATCAACCCAAATAGAATCATAATTTGAGGCACAAAAACAACAATGCCTCCTATACCCGCGACCAAACCATTGACGAGTAAATCCTCCCACCAAACATCGGGTAATATAGAGTTTAAGTAAGTAGTTAAATGCGTAAAAATCCATTCAATTCCATCCATCGGAAATTTAGCCATCCAAAATACTGACTGAAATAAAACAAATAATACGCTAAGTAATATGGCATACCCACCTATTCGATGTAGAAATATATTGTCTAATTTTTCAGATCTTTTTTTCTTCGCAGTAGGGTCGGGTTCTACCACTCTGCTTTTCATGATTTCTTGTATGTGACTATACCTTTGTAATATTTCTTGTGCCTGTGTTTTGGTATGATTAAAATCGTTGTCAATTTCTATTTGCTCTATTTGTGTTTGCATTTCATGGTCTAATGGAAATGCTTCATGATGCATTAAATAATGCAAGGCCGCATAATCGCTATGCGTTGGATATAATTTTTTAAAAGAATCAATTGCGGCGGGAGCCAGCTTTTTATTATCAATAAAACTCTCCTGATTTTTTGAACGAGTTGTTTGAATAATATTTGTTAACGCCGTTTTTAATTCAAGCAGTCCTTTATTTTTTCTAGCATCTATGGCTACCACGGGGATGCCTAAATCTTCTTGCAATCCTGCAATGTCAATTTTAATTCCTTTTTTAGCAGCTAAATCGTTCATGGTGAGTGCCAATACCACTGGAATTTTTAAATCAATTATTTGACTACAAAAAAGTAAATTTCTTTTTAAATTACTGGCATCTGCAACTAATAAAATTAAATCCGTTTTTACATCGGTATCTACGCCCATGAGTACTTTATAAGCCACCCATTCATCTTCTCTTTTTGGATAAAAACTATAAGTGCCTGGTAAGTCGATTAAAGTTGTTGGTTGTCCAGCCAATTCCAATTGCCCTGTTTTTTTGTCTACGGTGACGCCTGGGAAATTGCCTACTTTTTGGTGCATGCCCGTGAGTGCATTAAAAAGCGAGCTTTTTCCGCTATTGGGGTTCCCCACGAGTGCAATATGTATACCGGCTTTCATGTGTTGGCAAAGCTATGGCTTATGACTGGCTAGTACTTACGAAATAAGAAATTGAGCACTGCTGTAAAACTGACCCTCATCATAAAAATAGCTAACAAAAATCAACCTACTTGTATAAGAGATGTCCTGCTAGCAAAGGTTTTTGAAAGAAGACACCGAATTCCTAACTGCTTTATTTAACTTTGAGCATTAAATTGATCCTAATGCGTAAATGGCTACTCTTACTAATTTTAAGTACACCCTTTTTTTTACAGGCACAACATTTAAGTAATGCTGATAAAAAATTAGTAAAAGCTTTAAAAAATCATATACAATTTTTAGCTAGTGATGCATTAGAAGGTAGACGCGCTGGTACCAATGGGGAACAAAAAGCGGTGGACTATATCATTGGTCAATACCAACAATTGGGCATAAAAGCTTTAGGCGTTGATGGGTACATTCAAAATTTTCCTATTGATGAAGGCAATGCATTAACGGGAAATTCTTTTTTAAAAGTAAATAAACAAACCCTTGCAGTAGATAGTTTTTACTTTCCTATTTCAAATAGTGGGATAGGAAATATTTTATCTAAAGCAGCCATTTCCTTAAATGAATCCAAGCAAGTTTGGTTTAAGGATTTAAATGAAGTGTTGGAGGAAAACGCTAGCAATCCTCATTTTGATATGACGCAGTGGTTGGTAACAACTGCAGCAGACATTCAACAAAAAGGAGCCACTGCTTTATTCTTACATAATAGTGGTAAGCTGGTTGACAATATTCAATTTTATAAATTTGATACTACCAAAGCCTTACCTATTCCTGTTTTGTATTTTACGAAGGAAGGCTTTTCGAAATATTTTAATGATGAATTAGGTACTTATGATATTGAAGCCAATATTCAATTTGAACATCCTACCCGAACAGCGCATAACGTAATTGCATTCATTGATAATCACGCTGCCAATACCGTTATTATTGGTGCACACTTAGATCACTTAGGGTTTAACGAGGATAAACATGGACTTGATTTGAATAATTTCGTACACAATGGTGCAGATGACAATGCAAGTGGAACTGCCGCATTAATAGAACTTACTAAAGCTTTACAAAATAAATCACCTAAGCATAACAACTATTTAATCCTACATTTTTCTGGCGAAGAGCTGGGATTATTGGGAAGTAAATATTGGTTAGAGCATCCCACGTATACAGGCAGTATTAATTATATGATTAATTTGGACATGGTGGGTAGGTATGATACAGCGCGTAAATTAACCGTGGGTGGATTTGGTACTTCAAGTGCTTGGTCTACTATTTTATCAACTACCCCTACTTCTTTATTGACACATTATGATAGTGCAGGCTCGGGCCCAAGCGACCATGCTAGTTTTTATAGAAAGGACCTGCCTGTTTTATTTATGTTTACAGGGAGTCATTCAGATTATCATAAAGCCACTGATGATTGGGATAAAATTAATTACGAAGGAGAAAAAGAGATAGTTCGTTATGTGCAAGACATTATTAAAAAGGCAGATGGCATTGGCAAACTTGATTTTTTAAAAACCAGAGAAGCTAGTATGGGCCGTAGTACTAAGTTTACAGTGAGCTTAGGGGTCATGCCCGATTATGCTTTTACTGGGGTAGGTGTTAGAATTGAAGGCGCCAGCCAAGGAAAATTAGGTGAAAAAATTGGCTTAAAAAGCGGGGATGTTTTAATGCAAATGGGTGATTATAAAATTGTGGATGTAATGAATTATATGCAAACACTTTCTAAATTTAAAAAAGGAGATAAAACCACATTGACCTATAAAAGAGGTACGGACGAAATAAAAATTGAAATTCAATTTTAAATAAATTTATTTGTGAGTAGTAAATTAATTTTAGATCAAGATGCTATTAACGAAAGCGATTTCGAAGGCTCTCGTATTTTAGGTATTACGGCACCTATTAAAAATTATCAGTTTTGTATTTTACTCAATCAATACATGGGCTTTGAGTTTAGATTTAATCCCAATCATGAAATTGCTTTAAAGAGAAAAAACAGAACTTATTATTTTTCGATGTATGAAGGCAATGAACCCAACACTTCTATTCAACATTTTGTTTACCACAACCAATTTGATGGAGAATATTTATTGCCCGAATTAAAACACATGGATTTTATTTGGTGGATAAGAGGCGAGTGGATTGAAGATGAAAAAGTGAATGACATTTTACAAACCGTACGAAATATTAAAGGTGTGCAATTGGTGGCAGAGCTTACGCCTGATCAAATTAAAAACAAAGGCCATCTTATTTTTGAATAAGGTTTTCAAAAATTAATAGCGCTATACCCTATTAAAATTCTTTAATACAATTCTTTAAAATAATTATAGTGATCACTAATCCTTAGTGATATAAATTCTTTTTTCTTTTGCGGCTGTACAAGTTCCAATTGGGTGGATGTATTGTATACCTAACTCTTTTAAAACTGCTTGCACTTTTTCTAATGCCTCAGGCGCTAAGGCAATTAATAATCCGCCATTGGTTTGCGGATCGGGTAATAATTGAGTCGCTTCTTTTTCATCTATGCCAGTTCCAAAAGCCACGCCTGCACTGCAGGAGCTCCAATTGCGGGCAGTGGCGCCAGGTATTGTTTTTTGGGCAATATAATTTCTTACGGCTGGAATGATTGGAATTTTATTATAATTAATTTCAGCAGTTAAATTACTTCCTTCCATCATTTCTGTTAAATGACCTAATAAACCAAAACCAGTTACATCGGTCATGGCATGCACTTGTTTTATTTTTCCTAAGGCTTCTCCTGCTTTATTAATAGTTGTGAGTTGATTGACTAAAAAAGTTAAATCTTCTTCTAAGAGTACCCCTCTTTTTTGTGCAGTGGCCATAATACCTACGCCCAATGGCTTGGTTAAAATAAGTACATCACCTGCTTGTGCGGTATCATTTCTTTTTAAATTTTCAATAGGCACAATTCCATTCACGACCAATCCAAAAATAGGATCCTGACTATCAATACTATGTCCACCTGCTATTACAATACCCGCTTCGGAACAGGTTTTACGCGCACCTTCCATTACTTTTGCAGCTTCACTTGCAGGCAAGTTAGCTAAAGGCCATCCTAAAACTGCTAATGCAAAAATTGGTTTTCCACCCATGGCATATACATCACTGATCGCATTGGCTGCGGCAATTTGTCCAAAGGAAAAGGCATCATCTACAATGGGCATAAAAAAATCGGTGGTACTTATCATGGCTGTTGTATCATCTATTTGATACACTGCTGCATCATCTCTACTATCATTGCCTACCAATAATTGAGGTACTTTATTTTTTGCGCCTACATTGTGTGCTGCTAATATTTCCGAAAGGATGGCTGGTGAAATTTTACATCCACAGCCGCCGCCTTTTGAATGTTGTGTTAATTTGATATTCATGAATTCAAATTTATTGTTTTACTTTTTTATAATGGTACAATGGGCCTCCATTTTTTGTAAGGTGGCCGCTTCTCCCAGTTTTACCCAGTCGATCAATTCAGTTTTCAAACGCAAGGATAATTCCTTTTGCAAAATATTCAGGTCAAAGTTTTTTTTGGTTATTTGTTTCAATGAAATGGGGTTAGCGTTTTCTTGAGAAAAAATTTCTTGGTTGATATTGATGCCAATACCTACTACGGTCCAAGTCCATACTTGCCCTCTAACTAGGTTTTCAATCAATATACCCCCTGCCTTTCTGTCACCCCAATAAATATCATTGGGTTTTTTAATTTTTGTGTCTGCGCCAGCATACCCCTGAAAAAAGGAATGAACGCCTAAAGCCACGGCGGCTGAAAAGCCTATTTGATCGGCTGGGGTCCAAATTTTATCCGATTTTACCTGTTTTAACTCCAAAACATAGGAGCAAAGTAGGTTTAAGCCCGCTGAACTCTCCCAGTTTCGTCCATGCTGTCCCTTCCCATGGGTTTGATAATGGGCCCTAAAACAACTGCCAGATAAGGCCAAACCCTTGTGCACCAGGTTCATGGCATAAATATTGGTACTATCTATGGAAGCAAGTTCGATGAACGGCTCCCCTAAACTGATATTTGGTGTGGCAGGTAACAAACGAATTGCTATTTTTGTAAAGTTAGTTTAGAATCATTTTAGTCAAATAAAATGTTTTGACTCACCAGCATTTAACCAATATAAATACAAGCATCATTGGAACCTATTTCCGCGTTGAACGCACTTAAAAATCGACCTAAATCGTCGACCCTTCAAATTACACGTAGCTCTAAAATTTTCAAAACCATTATCCAGGCTATCCAAGATAAAAAAGGCGAGAACATTCTTAGTCTAGACCTTAAAAAAATTCATGAAGCTACTTCTGATTTTTTTATTATTTGTGAGGCCAGTAACACCACTCAATTAAAAGCCATTGCCGATTTTATAGAATATGAGGTAAAAACCAAATGCGCCGAAATGCCTTATAAAAGTGAAGGCAAACAAGCTGCACAATGGTTGCTCATTGACTATATTAACGTAGTGGTTCATATTATGCATCCGGAAGCAAGGAGATTCTATCAATTGGAAGATATGTGGAGCGATGCTGATATTAAAATACATGAATTAAAAAACTAATTTCAAAAGTTGTTGTTATAATAGACAACATAGATACAAACGAAGCAAATGACACCTGATAATAATTCAAAGAAACAAGGCTCCCCTTTGGGACAAGGACCTAAACTGCCAAAATTCAATATCTATTGGATTTATGGATTAATAGCCATTTCCTTATTGTCTGCCCGTTTTTTCCAAATGGCGCCAGACATTTCTACCACCACAGAACAAGAATTTAAACAAGTCATGTTGCTACATGGCGATGTGGAGCGTTTAGATTTTGTTGACAATAAGCAAACTGTTCGTGTGTACATTAAACCCGATAGCATAGAAAAAGATTTTTATGTTCAAAAGTTTAAAACCAAAATGACCAAAGCCAAAGTAAAGGGCGTTCCTTTATTTGAGTTTAGTGTTACCGATTGGAATAGTTTTAACAGCCGTTTACAAAAATTTTACGAGCAAAATAATATTACCGAGATACCTCAGAATACGATTAAAGAAGGGGAGTGGTTTGGCCCAATAGCCAACACTGTTTTTTCTTTGGTATTAATTGTTGTGGTTTGGGTTTTATTGATGCGTAAAATGGGTGGTGGCGCTGGCGGTAGCGGTGGTGGCCCAGGTGGCATATTTAATGTAGGTAAATCAAAAGCTACTTTATTTGAAAAAGGAGGCACCAAAGTTAATATCACTTTTGCCGATGTAGCAGGTTTGGAAGAAGCGAAAGAAGAAGTCATGGAGATTGTTGACTTTTTAAAACAACCCAAAAAATATACAGCCTTAGGTGGTAAGATTCCTAAAGGTGCATTGTTAATAGGCCCTCCAGGTACAGGTAAAACTTTATTAGCCAAAGCCATGGCGGGGGAAGCACAGGTTCCATTTTTTAGTTTGAGTGGATCTGATTTTGTGGAAATGTTTGTAGGCGTGGGAGCAAGTCGTGTGCGTGATTTATTTAAACAAGCGCGTGAGAAAGCACCTTGCATTATATTTATTGATGAAATTGATGCGATAGGTCGTGCGCGTGGCAAAAACGCCATGATGAGCAACGACGAGCGTGAAAATACTTTGAACCAATTATTAGTAGAAATGGATGGATTTGGCGGAGATACTGGTATTATTATTTTAGCAGCCACCAATCGTCCGGATGTATTAGACTCTGCATTATTAAGACCAGGTCGTTTTGATCGTCAAATTTCTATTGATCGTCCGGATGTAAAAGGACGCGAAGAAATATTTAAAGTGCATTTAGGCCCTATTAAAGTTTCTGAAAATTTAGACGTTCATAAATTAGCCGAACAAACTCCAGGATTTGCGGGTGCTGATATTGCGAATGTTTGTAATGAAGCAGCTTTGATTGCAGCACGTAAAGGTAAAACGGGTGTGGAGATGAAAGATTTCCAAGATGCGATTGATAGGGTTATTGGCGGATTGGAAAAGAAAAATAAAATTATTTCTAAAGAAGAAAAAGAAGTCATTGCTTATCACGAAGCTGGTCACGCTATCTGTGGATGGTTTTTAGAGCATGCTTATCCTTTATTAAAAGTAACCATTGTGCCAAGAGGTACGGCTGCATTGGGTTATGCACAATACACGCCAAAGGAACAATACTTATATACCATTGAGCAATTAACCGATCAAATGTGTATGACATTGGGTGGTCGTGCTGCGGAGCAAATTTTCTTCGGAAAAATATCCACCGGTGCTTCTAACGATTTACAGCAAATTACCAAAATGGCTTACTCGATGGTAACTACTTATGGAATGAATGAAAAAATTGGTAACGTAAGTTTTTATGATCCTTCGCAAGAAAATACTTTCCAAAAACCATTTAGCGAAGAAACTGGAAAAATAATTGATGA
>Ga0209829_10001784_pt1 | contig 16950 bp, 17 predicted proteins | sample C_140205_EF_Meta_FD_187311 | JGI IMG/M metagenome (GOLD analysis project Ga0209829, IMG submission 187311) | Freshwater microbial communities from Lake Croche, Canada to study carbon cycling - C_140205_EF_MetaG (SPAdes) (version 2) | ecosystem: Environmental > Aquatic > Freshwater > Lake...
AGGCCAAGATCATCATGCCGGTGTTCTCCTCCAAGGACGCTCAAGAAGGTGCGGTCGCCTTCGCCGAGAAGCGCCCGCCGAACTGGACGGGAAGCTAGCTTCCTGAGCCGGACGCGTTGCCGGTGATCAGATCCCACGGATCATCGGCGGCCAGCGCGAGCCGACCGAGTCGGAGTGCGTAGTGCGCGGTATCGCCGAACTCGCCGATCCAACTGCGCGCCCGCTGGGTTACCAACCAGAGTCTGTGCTCGATCGTCACGCCGATAGCGGCGTGCAATTGGTGGGCGGAGGTAACCACCGCGGGCACGACGCGACCGAGAGTCACTTTCGCCACCGTCACCGCGTAGTCGGCCTGCGGGCTGTCGAAGCCGTGATCCGCGGCGGCGACGACGGCGAGGTTGGCCGCGGCCCTGGCCCGCTCCACATCTCCGGCCATCGCGGCCAGCGAGTGCTGCACCACCTGAAACGCACTGAGCGGACGGCCGAACTGCTCGCGTTCCCGGGTGTGGGCCACCGAGAACTCGACCGCAGCATCCAGTGCGCCGATGACCTGCATGCAGCGCGCCCAGGCGCCGCGCCGTGTCAACTCCGCTGCAGCATCTTCGATAGTGACGAACGCACCTGACGTTGCGATCACGCCGTCGCGGGGCTCGCCACCGCCGTTGTGCCCCTTGGTGATTGACAGCTCCGCCGGATCGCAGATCGCTACCCGAAGTCCGTCCCCGTCGGTGAGTGCCAGCACGACGGCAGCCGCATCGCAGGCATACGGCACGGCGTCGAACGTGGTGGCGATCGTCAGTGGTCCGGTCTCCGGCACTTCGAGTCCGGCGCGCCTAGCCACCCAGCAGGCGAGCACATCGGTTTCGGCCGCCGGGACGCTCACGGCGTGCCGCGCCAGTGCACGCAGCACCACCGCAACCTCGGCCGGGCCGCCGCCGGAATCGGCCACGCTGTCCAACCGGGTGAGCCCGGCTTCCTCGAGATGCCCCCACGCGATGCGGTCGAAGGGATCCGGCAGACCGCGGTGACCGATACGGGACTCGAAAGACCGTGCACCGATGTCGTCCACGAGGGCGCGCAGATCAGTGAGATCGTCGGCGGTGCTGCCGAAGACGCCGCCACTCAAGACCGTCATCGGACGCCCATGCCTTTGGCCACCATGCCGCGCAGCACCTCGTTGGTTCCGCCGCGCAGCGTGAACATCGGCGCATGCAGGCCGGCCACCTCTACCAGGTCCGCCACCGCCGCCCGGCCAGGCGCATCGGTGTCGACGTAGCTGAGCAGATCGGCGGCCAGCTGCACCGATTCCTGTTCGAAGCGGGTGCCGAGATCCTTGACCAGAGCGGCCTCATTAACCTGCGGGCGCCCGTCGGCCAATGCCCGCGCCACCGACACCGAGAGTTGTCGCAGTGAAATGAGCTGTGCCAGAAGGTCTCCCACGGCCGCAGCGGTGTGATCATCGACCTCGGATTGGCCGGCCAGCACCCGCACCAGTGCGGTGATCATCGGCGCGGTGCTGAGGATGCGTTCGGGGCCGCTGCGTTCGAAGGACAACTCAGAGGTGACCTGCCGCCAGCCGTCGCCTTCTTTGCCGAGAAGGTTGGTGTCGTCGATGAAGACCTCGTCGAAGGCGATTTCGTTGAAGTGGTGTTCGCCGGTGAGCAGCACGATGGGGCTGATCTCAAGGCCGGGGGAGTCGGTGGGCACGATGAACTGGCTGAAGCCGGTGTGCCGGTGCGCGGAATCCATCGGGCTGGTTCGGGCCAGCACCACCACCTGGTGGGCCAGGTGCGCCCCACTGGTCCACACCTTCTTCCCGGAGAGGATCCAGCCGCCGTCGGTGCGGACCGCTTTCATCGCGGCGGCTGCCAGATCTGAACCCGCCTGCGGTTCACTCATCCCGATGGCCGAAAAGTACCGTCCCGCAGCAATTTTCGGCAGGATCCGCTCACGCTGCTCTTCGGTACCGTACGACAGCAGACCCGGACCGACCTGACGGTCGGCGATCCAGTGCGCCGCCACCGGTGCACCGCAGGCGAGCAGCTCCTCGGTGACCACGTAACGATGCAGATGGCCCAGGCCGCGCCCGCCGTACTCGATCGGGATGGTCAGGCCGAGGAAGCCGGCATCGCCGAGTCGCGCACTGAAAGGTTCGTCCCACTTTGACAGCCAGGCGTCAACGGATTGCTGCCAGCCGAACTCCGCTCGGTCGGCGGCCAGGAATTCCCGGAGTGCGCCGCGAAGTGTGGCCAGCTCCGGTTCATTCGCGCATAGGGCGGCGAAGTCGTCAGCCATATCGCCTACCGATAGCCGGTGACGCGGGCGATGACTGAGGTCTTCCCGTCGTCGCCGACCGCCCGGGAATCGGCGATGGCCGACGTGCGGCCGATCCGCAGGGCAGTTCCCTCATAGACAGATTGTGCACCCGCGAAGAACGGCCGCAGGAAGTTGATCCGAATTGAGGCGGTGCGGAATGGTTCGGACTGCTCATGGTTGATGGCCGCGGCGGCCACCAGTTCCAGCCCTGCGCTGCTGACGCCGCCGTGGACGATCCCGATCAGATTGTTGATCATCGGATCTGGCCGCTGGTGCAAGCGGTAGGTGCCCTCCCCGCTTGCGATCGGTTCCACAGCCATCAGTTGCGCCAGCGAGGTTTCCGGTGTGCGTTCCACCGGGTCGTCACCACGGCCCGTCGGCTCGTCCGGTCCGCCGACAATGGGCATGGTCCGGACCGTTCCGCCGCCGATGACGGTGCCCCGGTGGGTGAGTGTGCAGATCGCGAGCAGTGTGGCACCGGCTGGTCCGACCGGTCGCGCGTTGGCCACCACCGGCTCATCGGGGGCCGCGAGGATGCTGTCGATGGCGCCCGGACTCATCTCCACGGCCAGTTCGCTCGAGACCGTCCACTGTCCGCGGCCGCAGCGGTCGTAGTTGACCCGGCCCGCAACGTCGTCGACGAGCACGGCCAGACCGGCCACCGTCGGCAGGCCGGTGAACGGGTTACACATCCCGCCGATAGGCATGGCACCCACCACGGTGAAGTGCGACATGTCGCGCTCAAGCGTGGTGATGGCGAAGCGGCGGATCACACTGATCGGGGTTTCGGGGTCCACCCCGCCACCCTGGGCTGGCGCGACAACCACCGTCAGGCGGACGGAAAAAGAAGTGCGGGCCGCAACGAGAATCCTCGCTCACCGATACCGAACAACTCGCGGCGCTTACCGGGCAGCCGGCGGGTGATCCTGCGGCCGGCGACGGTGATCTCAATCAGCCACATGGTCGTCTCCTCACAGCCAGATCGACGATCCGAGCTTGTTCCCGAAGCTATAGTTAGGCAGGCTTTGTATGCAAGTGGCGACACGCCGCGGTGGTCGGTCACCGATCGAGTACGACGGTCTGACCTCGGGCTAGACCACTAGTGGCTCCCGTCGCTATGGCAAATGTCATAGCGGCGGGAGCGTAGTGACTAACTGACGACAACGACCTCGCGGTCCGAATGCAGGAACTTGAACGCCACGGCCGCGGCGACGCCGGCCGCCAACTCGGCGACCAGGTAGATCCAGAAGTTGCCCCAGGCGAAGATGTTCATCAGCGAAGCGCCGACGGCGACCGCAGGGTTGAACGCTCCACCGCTGACACCACCGACCGCGAATGCTCCGGCCATCACCGTGAAGCCAATCGCCAAGCCGAAGTAGGAGTTGCCGTCGGTCTCCCTCGCCGTCGCCACGTTGAGTACCACGTACACCAGGGCGAAGGTGAACAGGAATTCGGCCAGCAGTGCCGGGCCGGTGTTGAGCGTGGGAAGTCGGGGGCTGGGCGGCATCGCCGGCTTCAGGGCCGTGACCGCCAGCCACGCCAGCGCCGCGCCCACGATCTGAGCCACCCAGTAGCCCGCAGCGGAGGCGATATCGATCTTGCCCCGCAACAGAACTCCCAGCGTGACCGCCGGGTTGTAATGGGCGCCGGAGATGTGACCGCCGGCGAAGATCATCACCATGAGCACGCTGCCGATCGCCAGGGGAGCGAAGGCGGGCAGACCGGGGTCGGGCGTCATATCCTGCATGTACTCGGCGGGGTTGATCACCGTCATACCAATGGTGAAGACCAAGAAGAAGGTACCGATCAACTCGGCGACCAGAGCCCTGACATTAATCACTGAATCGCTCCTCAGATATCCGAGACGTCGGGTACCGGCGCCAGGGGCAACACGTCGTGCGTGAAACCGGCGAGCCGCCTTGCAGACGCTAACAAGTTTTGCGGTGACCGAGGGAAAAATCGACGGCTCTATCCTGTGAACGTTGCGAGTCAGATCCGAGCAGAAGGCGGCATCCCATGAAACTCATCACCTCCATCGACGATGCGGTGGCGACGGTCGGCTCCGAACTCGGCGTCAGCGACTGGCTGGAGATCGACCAGCAGCGCATCAACGACTTCGCCGATGTCACCGGCGACCACCAGTGGATTCACATCGACGTCGAGCGGGCCAAGAAGGAAAGCCCGTACGGCGCGCCGATCGCGCATGGTTTTCTGACGCTGTCGCTGATTCCGGCGTTGAGTAGGGACAACTTCCGCGTCGAGAACGCCAAGCTCGTCATCAACTACGGCCTCAACAAGGTTCGCTTCCTGTCCGCGGTGCCCGTCGACAGCCGGATCCGGGTGAGATCGGAGTTGGCCGACGCCGTCGCCAAGGACGCAGGCACCGTCGACTTGACGGTTCGCCACACCATCGAGATCGACGGTGTGGACAAGCCCGCCGCGGTTGCCGAGATGATCGCCCGGGTGCTCTTCTAGCGTCCGCCCGACCCCGCTCCCCCCGCGAGCAGACGCAAAGTCGCGCTCGCGGGCGACTTTTTATGCGAGTTTGCGTCTGCTCGCGCGGGTACGGCAAGCGGTTGAGCCAAGCGGGCGGGGGTCAGAGCTCCGGGGTGTAGCCGAACGGCAGCAGCACACTCTTGAGTTCGACGTAGGCGTCGATTCCCTCCGGCCCGTTCTCGCGGCCGATGCCGGAGTTCTTGTAGCCGCCGAACGGCGCACCCGGATCGAAGGCGTACATGTTCACCGCGTAGGTGCCGGTGCGGATCCGCGACGCGATCTTCATCGCCTTGTCGTTGTCTGTCGTCCACACGCTGCCGGCCAGGCCGTAGGCCGAGTCGTTGGCGATCCGAATCGCGTCCTCCTCGGTGTCGTAGGGAATCACCGACAGGACCGGCCCGAAGATTTCCTCCTGGGCGATGGTCATGGAGTTGTCGACGTCGGCGAACACTGTCGGCTGCACGAAGTAACCGCCGTCGAGGCCCTCGGGACGCCCGCCACCCGTGACGACGCGGGCACCTTCCTCGATGCCCTTTTTGATGTAGCCCTCAACGCGCTCGCGCTGCTTCTCGGTGATCAGCGGCCCGATGAAGGCACCCGGATCATCGGGCAGACCCACCGGCGTCGCGGCCACCGCGGCAGCGAGCTTGGTGACGATCTCGTCGTAGCGTGACCGCGGCGCCAGAATTCGGGTCTGCGCCACGCAGGCCTGCCCGGAGTTCATCAAACCGGCGAACAGCAATAGCGGCAGGGTCGAATCAATGTCGGCATCCTCAAGGATGATTGCCGCCGACTTGCCGCCCAGTTCCAGCGTGCACGGCTTGAGTTTCTCGGCGGCCAGCTTGCCGACCTCCTTGCCGACCGCAGAACTTCCGGTGAAGGTGTACTTGTCCACCAGGGGATTGGCGGTCAGAGCGCGCCCGGTCTCGGCCCCACCGGGAACCACCGACAGCACGCCCTCGGGCAGGCCGGCCTCCGCGAATACTTCCGCGAGCGCGTTGACGCTCAGCGGGGTCTCGGCGGCGGGCTTGAGCACCATGGTGCATCCCGCGAGCAGTGCCGGGCCAAGCTTGTTGCACGCCAGGAACAAAGGAACGTTCCAGGCCGCCACCGCACCGACGACACCGATCGGCTCGCGCAGCACCAGGGTCTGGCCGTAGATGCCGTCGCGAATATCCGACCAGGTGAACTTATCGGCCGCCGTCGAGTAGTACTGCAGGCCGGAGATGGCCGCGCCGTACTGCATCATGTCGACGATCATCTGCGGCTGGCCGGTCTCGGCCTTGAGCAGGAACTTGAACAGGTCGTCGCGATCCTCGATCAGTTTGACCGCGTTGGCGATCACCGCCTGACGCTCACCGGGTGTCATCCGCGGCCACGGACCCTCGTCGAAGGCCTTGCGCGCCGCGGCGCAGGCGGCATCGACATCGGCCGCCGCGGCCATCGGAACCTTGCCGACATACTCGCCGGTGGCCGGCGAGTGGACCTCGATCGTCTCCGATGTCGACGGCGCCACCCACTTGCCGCCGATGAAGAGCTGGTCGTACTCGGTCTTGTAAACGGTCTGCGTCATGCCGGTCACATTACCGATCCGAAGCGCCGACGAGAACAAGTTTCAGGCATCGGGTTGGAGGGGCCGCAGCACCACCACAAGATTGCTCACCAGAAACTCCCGCACACCGGGCAGCGACGTCATCCACCATGCCCATCGGGGGTGGTACCGGGGGAATGCGGCAACCAGCGCGCCGGTGGAGGCGGCCCAGCGCAGACCGTCGGCTGCCGAGACGGCGAACAAAGACGACCCGTAGTCATTCTTGGGTCGACGGCCGTGCCGGCGCGCGTACCGCGCCGCTGCACGGGCGCCGCCCAGGTAGTGCCACAGGCCGGTCTCGTGGCCACCGAACGGCCCCAGCCAGACGGTGTAGGACAGGATCGCCAGGCCGCCGGGCTTGGTGACCCGCAGCATCTCCGCCCCCAGTTGCCAGGGTCGCGACACATGTTCGGCCACGTTGGAGGACAGACACACGTCGACGCTGTGGTCGGCGAACGGCAGCGCCAACCCCGACGCCCGTACGAATGCCCCCGGCCCGCCGCGCACCGCATGAGCGGCGTGCATCTCGGTCGGGTCGGGTTCGACTCCGACGTAGATCCAGCCCGCATCGGCGAAGGCGCGCGCGAAGTAACCCGGGCCGCCGCCGACATCGAGGACAGTGCGCCCGTGGTGGTCCGATGTGTGATCGGCCCGCCACAGGTCGGCAACCATGGCCTCGGTATCGGCGGCCAGGGCACCGTAGAACCGCCCCGGGTCGCTTTGCTCGTACCGGAACTGTGCGAGCAACCGGGTGGATCGGGCCAGGGTGGCCCGCCGGGCCAACAGGTCGGTGACGGCCATCAACCCTCACCTTGCCAGAGATAAGCTGGCCGGATGCCCACCCCGGTCCGCTCAGTGCTGTTGCTGTGCTGGCGTGACACCGGCCACCCGCAGGGCGGCGGCAGTGAGACCTATCTGCAGCGCATCGGTGCACAGTTGGCAGAGGCCGGAATCGAGGTCACACTGCGCACCGCCCGATATGTGGGTGCCCCGCGCCGGGACGTGGTCGACGGCGTGCAGATCAGCCGCGCCGGGGGGCGCTACACCGTCTACATCTGGGCCGGACTGGCCATGGTTGCTTCCCGGATCGGGCTGGGTCCGCTGCGGCGTGCGAAGCCGGACGTGGTGATCGACAGCCAGAACGGTCTGCCCTTCTTGGCGCGACTGGCCTTCGGTCGCCGCGTCGTCGTGCTGGTGCACCACTGTCACCGCGACCAGTGGCCCGTCGCCGGCCGCTTCCTGGGCCGGTTCGGCTGGTTCGTGGAGTCTTGGCTTTCGCCTTTTCTGCACCGCGATAACCAGTACGTCACGGTGTCACTGCCGTCTGTGCGCGATCTCACCGACCTCGGCGTCGACGCGAACCGGGTGGCAGTTGTGCGCAATGGTCTCGACGAGGCGCCGCCGGACACCCTGACCGGCCCGCGGTCGACCACCCCGCGCGCGGTGGTGCTGTCCCGCCTGGTGCCGCATAAGCAGATCGAGGACGCCCTCGACGCTGTCGCCGTGCTGCGCACGCGGATCTCGGAGTTGCACCTCGACGTCATCGGGGGTGGGTGGTGGCAGGACCGCCTGGTGCGACGCGCCGAGCAACTGGGTATTGCCGATGCCGTCACCTTTCACGGTCATGTTGATGACGTCACCAAACACGCTGTGGTGCAACGGTGTTGGGTTCATCTGCTGCCCTCAGTCAAAGAGGGCTGGGGGCTGGCCGTCATAGAGGCTGCCCAGCACGGTGTGCCTACGATCGGTTACCGCTGCGCGGGTGGCCTGACTGATTCGGTGGTCGACGGGGTCACCGGCGTGCTCGTTGACAGCCACGCCGAGTTGGTGGACCGCTTCGAGCAACTCCTGACCGACCGTGTTCTTCGTGACGAACTCGGCGCCAAGGCGGCAGCGCGCAGTCGTGAATTCTCCTGGCCGCAGAGTGCGTCGGCCATGCGCACCGTGCTGGAATCGGTGCACTCCGGGCACCGGATCAGCGGCGTTGTCTCGACGGTGTGATCGAAACCCCATGAGCGCCAACCTCACCCGGCCAAACCCAGTTCACTACCTGGCCTACTGCTACGGGAAAATCCTGCCCGCCCGGTATCGCGACTGGGTGCGCCACGACCTGGCCGGCGACGGCGCGCGGACGAGAAACCTGGTGCGGGTGATGATTCCGGCGGCGTTGGTCGTGGCACCGCTGTGGTTGATCCCGGCCACCCTCGGCATGCACCTGGCGATGTCACTGCTGCTGCTGTTGCCGTGCGTGTACTTCGCCCACGCACTCGACAAGATCTGGCGCGCCCACCGACTTCGCCAGCACGGTCTGGATCCCGACCTCGTCCACGAGGCCGAGCGTGAGCGCGATGCCGACCGTAACCGGGAATACCGCCTGCGTTACGGCCACGATCAGGACGGCCACGATCAGAACGGCGGCGATCAAGACGGCGGCGATCAGGACTGAGCGCGCCGCCGGTACGCAGCGGCGGCCAGGATCGCGGCAGCGATCACCAGCATCCCCGCCCAGATCAGATGGGCGGCGATCACCATGTTCCGCTTCCACCGGGGTGCACCCGAATCCGCACCGCCGACGGAATAGAGCGTCAGATCGGCATCGGAGTAGTCGACCGCCAATCGGCCCAGTGGCTTTGCGGCAGAACCTGTTTCGGTGACCACCCAGCCCACCCCGGCTGCCGCCAACGCCTCAGCGTCGGCGCCGGACGACAGCAGTCGCTGCACCTCGCGGGCACGAGTGCCCTCACCGGCCACGGTGCGCCCGGAGACGACGAGGTCGCCGGTGGACAGCACGTCGGCGCGAACCCACCGCGGCAGTGGGTCGAGTACCGGTACCGGCCCGGCCCAATCGAATCGCCGCATGGTTTCCGGGGGTAGTGCCGCGACGTCCCGCGGATCGGCGTTGATTCTGGCCGCCACCGCCGCCCAACCCTGCGGATAGTGAACGGGGGCGATTTCCCCGCCCACGCCCCAGGCGAGGTCGGGCAGTACCGCGATCACCGCGGCGGCGCACAGCACCGCACTAATACCCGTTCCCATCCACCGGCGCAGGGTCAGCACCGCGCCGGCACCGGCCAGTGCGTAACCCGGCATTGCCAGAGCCACCCATTTCTGACCGTCGCGCAGCACCGCCAGACCCGGCACCGCTTCGACCAGTGCGCGCAACACCGCGATGCCCGGCGCGGTGGCCATCGCGGCGACCAGCAACACGCTCACCGCAGCAAGAACCAGTAGTGGCTCCGCCCCGGGCCGGCGCAGCAGTGCGGGAATCCCGCACGCCACCACAGCCAGCAGGACCACAGTGGCCACCAACGCGAATATAGTTGTGCGCGAATGCGGTACGGCCTCGGCGTTCCAGAGGCCACCCAGACCGGCCAGGCTGCCGAGGGTGCCCAGACCCGGTTCGGCGCGGGCCGCGAACGGTGCCAGACCGGCGGTCTGTGAGTTGCCGAGACCGCTGCCGATCACCGACGCTGTCAGCCATGGCAGCGCCGCCAGTACAGCGATGACCAAAATAGTTGCGCTACAGCGGATCCGGCCGACTCCCGTACCGGGGGTCGTGACGCACACCAGCGCGACGACGGCCGCCAGCATCACCCCGGTCGGGGTGAGCCCAGCCAGCGCGATCCAGAACACCACCGCCACCCAGTCGGCGCGCTCGGGTGGCCCGGTTCTCAACCGCACCACGGCTGCGGCCACCCAGGGCAGGGTGCCGTAGGCAAGCAGCAGACTCCAGTGACCCTGCAAAAGCCGTTCGGCGACAAAGGGATTCCACACCGCGACCGTGGCGGCCACCAGTTGGCCGCCCACTCCGGCGTCGGGCAGCAGTTGCTCCGCGAGTCGGGCGGCACCCCAGCCGGCGAGGAACATCGCGGCGATCAACAGCGCCTTGACGACCACGCCGCCGTCGATGGCGGCCGACAGCACGGCGACGGCGGCGTCCTGTGGCACCGCGCGCGGGGCAGATTCACCGAGACCAAGGGCGGCGTCGGACAGATAGGACCGGGGTGTCGACACCGCGTCGCGCACCAGCAGGTAACCCGGTGCCAGCAGTGGTGCGGTGACGGCAAGGGTCAGTGCCATGGCGTAGCCGGGCGCTGCCCATCTCACCGCGCGCTGCACGGAGATGTTCACCGCCGCGCGGTCGGGGGCTCCGGTCGCCGGGTGGGGATCTTCTCGGTCGGCGCCTGGGCGGCGGGCATTGGACCGGTCTCGTCCCTGCCGAAGATTCCCAACTCGATGTCGTCCACACCCGGTTCGGCCAGTGCCGACTCGACGCGAAGGCTGAACGCTCCCAGTAGGGCGGCACCGATCAGGGCGACAAGACCGGTCGCGGCCAGGCTGATCGGCAGGATCCGCGACCACAGTGCCAGCCGGTCGCGCTCGTCTCGGGCCGAGGCCACCTGCGACTCGACGGTCTGCTCGGTGGACGTCACCTTGTAGTCGGCGAGTGCCATTTCGGGCCGCAGCGGATCGCGCGCGTAGTAGTGGTTGGCGTGCTCTTCGGCTTTGACCACGGTGCCCGTCACCGGGTCGACCCAGAAGGTGCGTTGCGCCGCGTAGAACCGGGTCATGGTCACCGGCTCGTAGGGGTCGCCGGGCAGGCCCCACAGTTCGGCCCGCGCGGTGACTTCGCCTTCCTCGTTCTTGTCGTAGAGCGAGGCGTATTTGATCGGCTCGACGAGCTTGCCGTCCGCGTCGTAGCCGATGTTCTGGGTGAACCGGTAGGTGGTCAGCCCGTTGACGTCGTCCTCGCCGTCGTAATTGGCGTCGAAGGGCTTCTGTGCGATCGGATCGAAGAAGGGATACGACTTTTTCTCGGTGTCGAACGGAAACCGATAGGCCAGGCCTTCGTGCGGCAGAGCGATATTGGTCGATGGCTTGTCGTCCTCAATGGTCCGGGGCTTCTGTACCGATCCACCGGGGCGCTCATCATCGGAAACCGCCTCGGCGGTGTGGCGGTTGAGTGTCACGGTATCGACCATGGCCAGCAGCAATCCATTGTCCAACTGCTTGTCGGTGCGCCGGACGGTCGTGCCGACCTGAAAGGTCACCACCTGCGCATTGGCCGGGGTCTCGACGGTGACGGCCTGCTGGGAGACCAGGGGGATGTTCTTGTCGATGACGAATCGCGTGGCCTGCAGCGACGCCGGATCCAGTGCTGTGCCCGACCCGCTACTGACGAGTGTTTTGTCGATATCGAGCGGAATCTTTTGGATTTTGCCGGCGGTGTAGGTGGTGAGCAGCAGGGCGGCGGTCAGCAGTGCGGCACCGAGACCCATGATGGTCAACGCCGCGAGACGCAGCATGCTTGCGCGATTCACGCTGCCCTGGCCTCCTCGGTGTCGTCCGTCAAAGATGTCCGTCAAACCCGACTGACCCTAACAGCAGACCCTGAAGTGGGCCTTCCGCTGCGGGGATTCCCCCCCGCCGTGCAATGCCGACGAACCCGAACCGTTCTCTGCGAATCAACGCGGGTGGGTCAACCCTGCTGGCGGTAGGTCCGCGCCCGGGCCAGAAAACTCACCGCCGGGCTGATGAGGGCCAGCGACAGCCAGGACCACTGGGCCGGGTTCGGGCCGAACCGGTAGGCGATCGGGATCGAAATCAGGAAGACCATCGCGACCGCAAGCGAGTGAGCGATCAGGCCTGGTTTGGGCAGCGGATTATCGGTGAGCCCGCGCGCCCTGCCGACCAGGACCAGCGCCACCGTGGCGAGTGCGATCGCGGCGACGTTTGCGGCGAAGACAGCAGTCGGAAGCGGATATTTGTACGGGTCCGGAGCGCTCACGGCCCTGGTGGTGAAAGGGACGAAAATCACCAGTGCCACCAGGTAGATGCAGATCCGGACGGTGGGGGCGTCGAGGGCGTGAAACAGCGAAAGCACTTGATGGTTGAGCACCCACATGCCCGCGATCACCAGGAAGCTGATGAGGAAGGCGATGAGTCGCTCGCCCATACCGCCACCCAGCAGGATGTGCAGGCTTTGCCACTCGGCGGGCGGTGGTACTTCGAGGTCGACGACCAGCAGCGTCAGCGCGAACCCAAAGATGGCGTCCATCAGGGTCATGGTGCGAATGAACTCGACGCTTTCCCGCTCAAAAAACCAGCCACCGGGTCTGCGGCTTGTCATGGCGCGACTCCGATCCAGTTGCCGAATTCCGAGGGATCATGGCGGCCGAGTGCCTCATGCGCGACGTGGTCGATCACGCAGAAGCCGGATCGGGCGTTAGCGGCCGGGTCGGTCATGTCGCAGGTGCGCCTTTCGATGAACATGCCGGCCTTCCAGGAGCCGTGCAACCAGTCCGATTCACCGCCGTAGCCGCTGCCGACGTGGACGGGCGTCGGCAGCGACGACGTTATCTCGAAGCCCACCGGGGTGCCAGTGGTCACCCACGCACGGGCACACTGGATAGCTATGAAACCCGTGACCGATCAGGTCGGTGGCACCCGGAGCTTCCTGCCGGCGGTCGAGGGTATGCGGGCGTGCGCGGCCCTGGGAGTGGTGCTCACCCACGTGGCGTTCCAGACCGGCACCTCAGGCGGTGTGGTGGGACGTTTGCTGCACCGATTCGATCTGGCCGTCGCGGTGTTCTTCGCGCTGTCGGGCTTCCTGCTGTGGCGCGGTCATGCGGCGGCCGCGCGCGGACTGCGTCATCGGCCCGCCACCGGACACTATCTGCGGTCCCGGCTGGTTCGCATCATGCCGGGCTATCTGTTCGCCGTGGTGGTGATCCTGACGCTGCTGCCCGAGGCCAACCACGCCAGCCCCACCGTCTGGCTGGCCAACCTGACCCTGACCCAGGTGTATGTGCCGTTGACATTGACGGCCGGACTGACTCAGATGTGGAGCCTGTCGGTGGAGGTCAGTTTCTATCTGGCGCTGCCGATCCTGGCGTGGGCGGCCTATCGGCTGCCTATCCGCGCCCGGGTGCCGGTGATCGCGGCGGTGGCATTGCTCAGTCTCGGGTGGGGCCTGCTGCCCATCCACACCGCCACGGGCGTGAACTTTCTCAACTGGCCCCCGGCGTACGCGTCCTGGTTCGCGGCCGGGATGCTGCTTGCGGAGTGGACGGTGAGCCCGGTCGGCAGACCACATCGACTGGCGCGCAATTGGCCGGCCATCACCGGCATCGCACTGGTGGCTTATCTGATTTCGGCATCGCCCCTGGCCGGGCCGGAGGACCTGGTTCCGGCCACCCTCAGCCAGTTCGTGGTGCGGACGTCAATGGGCGCCATCGTCGCCGGCGCACTGCTTGCACCACTGGTGCTCGACCGCCCCGGCACCCCGCACCGCATTCTGGGCAGTCCGGTCATGGTGGTTCTCGGTCGCTGGTCCTATGGACTGTTCGTCTGGCATCTGGCCGCACTGGTGATGGTCTTCCCGATGGTCGGCAAGTTCATGTTCACCGGAAACTTCTTCGTGGTGTTGGCTCTGACAACGGTGCTGGGTTTCGCCATGGCGGCGGTCAGCTATGCGCTGATCGAGTCGCCGTGCCGAAATGCGTTGCGCCGCTGGGAATATCGGCGCGGCCGACGCGATGGTGCGCTGCCGCCCCCGCTGGACAGCTCCGTCACCGATGCCCCTGAGCCCGTGATCGCGCGCTGACGTCAGCGCGCTTGTGCCCGTGATCGCGCGCTGACGTCAGCGCGCTTGTGCCCGTGATCGCGCGCTGACGCCAGCGCGCTTGTGCCTGCAGCCGTGCTACAACTCCCGCACGCCGGCCGTCCGGCGTGCTACAACTCCCGCACGCCGGCCGTCCGGCGTGCTAGCACCTCATCGCGCACAGCCGTCCGCCTGGCCTTGCCGGCATCGTCACGCAGTGGCGTATCGACAAATTCCACACTGCGCGGCACCTTGTAGTCAGCGAGGCGTTCGGCGACAAATGCCGCGACGGCCGACTCATCGAGTGCCGTGCCGTCTCGAGAGGCGTGCACCAGTGCGTGCGGAACCTGGCCGAGATCCTCGTGCGGAACGCCGACCACCAGACACGACAGCACTGCCGGATGTTCGGACAGTGCATTCTCGATCTCGGCCGGGTAGACGTTTCGCCCGCCGACGGTGAACATGTCGACCCGACGGTCGGCCAGATACAGATAGCCCTCGTCGTCGAACCAACCGAGATCGCCAAGGGAGTCCCAGCCATCCCGGGTTTTCGCGGTGCTGCCGATGTAGCGATAGGTCGGCTGACTGCCGGGACGCGGACGCATGTAGATCTCCCCGACGACACCCGGCGGGCAGTCAGCACCGTCATCGTCGAGCACCTTCATCTCACCGGATACCACCCGGCCGACCGATCCGCGGTGCGTCAGCCATTCGGTGCCGCTGATGAAGGTCAGAGCCTGAAGTTCAGTGCCGCCGTAGAGTTCCCAGACCACCTCGGGGCCGAGGATCTCGATCCAGGCCTCCTTGACGGTGGGCGGGCACGGCGCGGCCAGGTGCCACCACCGCCGCACCGACGACAGATCGAAGCTGTCCGGGTCGGCACGGTAAACCGGCAGCAGTCGCTGCATGATGGTCGGCACGGTCGCCAGGTAGTTGACCCGGTGTTCGGTGATCAGTCGCAGAAACGATTCTGGGTCGAACCGGGGCATCAGCACCAGGTGCTGGCCGGTGGCCAGTGCCATGGTGGCTGAGGTGAAGCCGGTGTTGTGACTCAGCGGAACCGACACCAGTTGGGTGTCGGTGGGCAGGTTGCCCATGATCGCCGCCACCAGGTCGCCCTGGAAGCGGCTGTCGCCGCCGGCCTCGATCAGCTTCGGCCGGCCGGTGCTGCCACCGGAGGCCATCGACTTCAACGTCGGCGAAACCGCCTCGGGCAGTGGGGCGTCGGAAAGATCCGCGCGCGGCGAGAAGTCGCCGGGAACAGATGTCACCACACCGCGCGGATCGGCCCGGCCGACCAGCAGCGCCCGCGGTCGCAGGTCGAGCAGGTCGGAGTATTCGGCATCGGGTAGCCGCGCCGACAGCGGCTGCGGGACGGCACCGAGTTTCCACGTCGCCACCACTGCCTGAACCCATTCAATTGAGTTGGGTAGCGCGATGGTGACGTAATCACCCTGTGCCACGCCGAGTTCGGCGTAGGCCCGAGCCAGCCGGTTGGTCACCGCCTCCAGTTGTCCGCGGGTCAGCGTGCGACCGTCGCAGGTGACGGCGGACCGGTCGGGATCCTCTGCGGCCAACCGGCTCAGCGCGGCCCCGATCGGCGGTACTGGTTCGGCGGCAGCCACTAGTAGGCGCCGCCGTGCGAGAAGATGGTGCGGGGGTTGTCCACCAGCATTGTGGTGATCTGCTCCTCGGTGACGCCGCGTTTGCGCAGGGCGGGCAGCACGTCGTTGTGGATGTGCAGGTAATGCCAGTTCGGCAGGACCAGCGGCAGCGCGGCCTCCGGCAGCCAATCGATGTGACAGGACGCATCGTGCGCCAGCACCATCTTTGTGGCGTGACCGCGTTCGCACATTCGTGCCACCGTGTCGACCCGGTCGTCGAAGCTCAGGATGTTGTCCAGGCCGAACCGATCCATTCCCAGATACGATCCTGCGTCGACCAATTCCTCCAGGTAGTCAAGATCGGTGGTGTCGCCACTGTGTCCGATGATCACCCGGGTCAGGTCCACGCCCTCCTCGGCGAAGATCCGCTGCTGATCGAGGCCACGCCGGGAATGTGCGTGGGTGTGGGTCGTGATCGGCACCCCGGTGGCTCGATGGGCCTGACCGACCGCGCGCAACACTCGCTCGACCCCGGGCGTGAGGCCCGGCTCATCGGTGGCGCACTTGAGGATCCCCGCCTTCACGCCGGTATCGGCGATGCCCTCGGTGATATCGCGCACGAACAGATCGACCATGATCTCCGGGCCGTCCAGTGCGGTGCCGGGACCGGTGAAGTGGAAAAACATCGGAACGTCGTTGTAGGTGTAGACCCCGGTGGCCACCACGATCTGCAGATCGGTTCGGGCGGCCACCCGCGCGATGCGCGGGATGTAGCGGCCGATGCCGATCACCGTGGGATCGACGATGCTGTCCACGCCGATCGCCTTGAGCGCGTTGAGCTTCTCGACCGCGGCATCCTCCCGGGCCTGCTCGTCGCCCCAGCCTTCGGGGTAGTTGGCCATGATCTCCGGAGACAGCACGAAGACGTGCTCGTGCATCAGCGTGACACCCAGATCGGCGGTGGCGATCCGGCCCCGGACGGTCTCGACTTCGGAATGCTGTGTCATGACACGCACCCTACGTCGCAGGGTCTGAGCCGGTGTCCCTTTCCAGCGCCGAGACAGCCACCGCGGCGACGGCGATCAGAGCCGGCAGCTGAACCCATGCGGACGCGCCGATATAGCCGTCGACCGAGCGCCACGGATATCGCGCGAGCAGCGCTCCGGCCAGGATCAACCCGGCCGGGGCCAGTGCAAGCGTGAGCCGGTCGAACACGTGTTGGCGGTGCCGTAGCAGGTAGCTGCCGATCAGTGCCGCACCGAACACCACGACACCACCCACACCGGCGATCAACGCGCCGGCGGCCAGCACGCCGACACCGGCAAGCAGGCCGGGTGACC
>Ga0209829_10001786_pt1 | contig 16949 bp, 13 predicted proteins | sample C_140205_EF_Meta_FD_187311 | JGI IMG/M metagenome (GOLD analysis project Ga0209829, IMG submission 187311) | Freshwater microbial communities from Lake Croche, Canada to study carbon cycling - C_140205_EF_MetaG (SPAdes) (version 2) | ecosystem: Environmental > Aquatic > Freshwater > Lake...
TTCGATCTGCTTATCAATTCCAGCCAGCTCGGCTCTCTCTAGAGTGGCACGACGCGCTTCAGCCTGGAAACCCGGCGACAGCATGGTCTTGCCGTTGTCGCTCAACCACTTGTTTGCTAAAGCCTCATGCACCGCCCCGAATCGCGCGTTGAATAGCGCTGTGATCTCAGCCGCTTTTTCCGGATGCGATTTCAACGCGTCCTTTAGATCGCTGCCATACCCTGCGTCCACGACAGCCTTCTGGGCGAGCCCCTGAGCCTCAAGGGCGGTTAATTCATTGGACCTCTTTTGCACCGCCAGAAACTCTGGGTTTGTCGAAAAACTTTGAGCATAACGTTCCATGTTGGCAGTCAATTCAGTCTTCTGAATGTTCAGATGAGCCAGCCGGTGTCCGTCAGATTGGATATTGTCCTGCCTCTTGGCGGTGATCGCAGCCTCAATTTTCTTCAGGTAGCCAGCCTCATTCGGATCCCCTTCCGGCATGCTCCCACCATACCTGTTCACAAGGGTGTCGAGCTGCTGCGTCACCATCGTCATCCCCTGTTTTTGGACGAGGTAATCCAACCTGGCCTTGCTCTGCTCATGCGCGACGTCCAAGAATCGCTGGTCCCGCATCTTCTCTCGTTCAAGCTGGGATGAGTGCTGCCATTGCGCCAGCTCTCGTGCTCGATCGTTGTTCATCGTAGCCATCTGTATGGCGCGCTGGTTCGCCTGGTCCGCAATGATCGAGGAGTGCTGGTTGTTGATTTGCTGCGCAAGAAATGCGTTTTGCGCGGCATTGTTCAACTCGCCCGCTCGCGTCACGGGTTCAGCGGCAGATGCCCCCATCTTGGCAAAATCCGTCACACTGGGCGCTTGCCATCCAAAATCGAGAACCCGCACTGCCGGTGAAGTGACTTGTTCAGACATAAATTTAGAATCAGGCTAACATTGCTGTGTCGGATGCGAGGGCTGTGTCTGCACCCATGCTGCCGGCTCCAGCGGTCGATCCACCAAAAGAGCCTCCTCCCATCGCATCACCAGCACCGCCCGCTATCCCAGCACCGCCGGAGCTCCCTGCGTTATACATCTGCGGGCTCTGATACATCCCGTAGTTGGAAAGGTTATTGTTTCGCTGGAGCTGGTTCATGTAGTCGTATTGCTGCTTCATGAGCTGCTGTTGATTGCTGCGCTGCATGTAGGCACCAGCCATCTGACCTCCAGCTCCTCCCAGTGCCGAGGCCATGTTCGCGCCACCCATGTAAGCCCCCGGACCCGGTGTCGGTAGCGGCTGGTATTGGAACGGCCCGGTGTAGCCGATCTTCACCGCGTTAAAGGGTTGCATCCGTTGGCCAAGGCTTTGCAAATACTGATCGCCCGGCATCATGGCTGTCTGCCCATTCTGCTGTGCCATCTCATAGGGCAGCTTTAGGTTCTGCATCGGCATGGTGATGTCGCCGTAGTTCCGAATGTCGGCGTTCTGTTGGAGGTTCTGCTGATTGGCTGCGCCAACGGCATTGCCAGCTCCATTGGCCCCTTGGAACTTGAGCAGTCGGTTGCCGTAGGAATCCCCCACATAACCGCGGCTGGCCTGCTGCGAGTCAATCTGGTCGAGCGTCTTTTGCAGGGCGTCCAAAGAGGAAGACTTTGCTGTAGCCAATCTCGCCTCCTGCACCGGTGCCGCGTTTTTAAGGAGCCTGTTCGTGACACCGCCGTTAAATATGTCGTTGGTGAGCCCGGTTGCGGCCTGCTCGGACTGAGCCGTCTTGGCGCTGGCGCCTTGGAAGGTCGACAGCGGTAGCGCGGTCTGATTATAGGCGCTCACCAGATCGGAGCCGAGCTGGCCTCCCTCAAACGGATTGCCGTTGGCGTCCTTCAGATACGTGGGCAGGACAGCGCTGCCCTCCGACCCGTGCGCCTCTTGGAACATCTGGTAGTTCAGCTTGTTGGCGTCCCCCTGTGATTTGGCAGCCATGTCCGCCGCGTGTTTCTGGGCCTGGGATGACGCATAACCCGCATAGGCCGTTGCGCCTGCCGCCACGGCCGCCACGGCCACAACGGCAAAAGTGTAACACCGCGGTTTCTCAAACATCCGCCCCGGACGCGTGGTCCATTCTATTTCATGGTGCAAATTCATAGGTTTTCCATCTCCTTGGGTTTTCCGTTGTCAATCCTCGCCGCGGGACGGAACGTCGGCTCTTCGGTGATCAGGGCGGTGATTCTTTCCGGATCGGTTTCGTTCGTCACGTGGCAGGTGATCCAGACGCAATCCTCGTGAATGTTAAGCACACGCTGTGTTCCAGGTTTGGTGATGCCGCAGTAAGGTGCGCGAAAGTGTTCGATGCCAGACTCAGTCATCACGGAGGCATGCCCCTTGGCCACGATGAACGGGTGCTCAGTCAGATGCTTGCGGCTGATCACCATTGTCCCTTTTGGCATGAATATCTCGCGGATATACATGCCAGGCGTGAAACGGTGCGTCAGCGGACATGCAACCTGAGGCAACTCAGCCCAGACACGACCAACATCCTCGATCTTTTCGCCATAGCTGCGATCGGTATTGTCCTGGTTGATTGTGACGCCGCTCATCCAATCGGGTCGGAGTTGGTTTTGCATGCGTCATGCCTCCACCCAAGGAACGCGAGCGACTGTGCCAGTGACGCTTGAGCCCCAGCGCGTCAGAACAGTGCATTTTTCTGTTCCAACGCCACCAGTCGTAAGGTCATACTCCACGGTCAAGTTGCAGCGTCCGTAATCGGCCCAAGGAGCCCCGTCTCCTCCAATCGCGATTGATTTTACATACGACAACGCTGTGTACTTGTTGGCATCGGCCCACCACCCAACGATTCCAGTGGCATACGTGCTGGTGATCTTGAAGATGTGGATGAAGGGAACATCGCCCGCTGATACGTAGATGCGCTGGCTTACCGGGTTGTACTGGAAGAATTGGATTCGGGTCCCGACGTTGGAGGAGGCTCCGGATGGGCCGACTGCCGTGCCATACCACTTCCGGAAGTCACTACTGTTGCCGATGGTGGATGTCGTCAAATCTATGGTTCCAGCCACCTGTGCCGTCGTGTTTGGGCTGACGCTAAAATTGAACATCCGCACCGCATTGAGGCCGATGGAGGAGTTGTAGTTGCTGTCCACGCTGTAGATGTTTGTGATCGATCCAGCCGTTTCAGTGATCCACACGGGCTTGCTGTAGTAGTAGTTTTGAGTTCCTAGCCGATTCGCCTGCCAGACTGCTCCTGATGTGACTACCGTGGCGGTGACGAGGTATCCCTGCTTCCCAGCCATTGATTTAAGGTAGAGCGTGGTCTGCGATGCACTGGTGGTGATCGTCGCGGTCGTGTTGTAAGTGGTTCCATCAAGCGACCAGCTCGTATCGTTCCCGCCGGCAGCAAAGGTATAGGTGGTGGAGACCGTGACCGTGAGGTTGTAAATCCCCGAGCTGTTGTAGACCGCATACGAGGGCACGATGGACAACAGTGGCGAGACCATTGGGAGTCGGTAATATCCCGTATTGCTGGTGAAAACAGCCTCGATCTTGCCATTGCTCCTGAGGAATGCCGCGGCGTTGCAGTAGGCCGGCACACCGGCGTCAGCATACGAGAGCGGCGTAGCGACGTTGGTCGCAAGATTGACGCAGGAAAATGGGCGCAAACCGGAGATGCCGAAGTTGGAGACGATCAGGTTGTTGCCGTAGGAGATCGCCAGTTCTGGACTGGGAAATGGATAGGTGACTGCCGGTAGAATCGTGTTTGAGACATTGGTTGTCACATCGCACACAACAACGATCGCCCAATTTGCCGGGGTCAAAGCCGTGCCCACCCCAGCCAGATAAAGAGTCGTGCTGGCGGATGTGTCCACGTTGACATAGGTCGATTCTATCGAAATGGTCATCCACGGTGTGGGCGTTGATGCCGAGGTGAAAAACAGGTCGTACGGCACGTAGGCACCAACCGACACCACACTGTCTGACGCCGTTTCTGCGGCGATCTTGTTCAGATAAACCCGGGTCGAAGTGGGCACTTGTGCCAGACCATGCGCAATGTTCAGCACCGATGCCGACGTCGGGATCGCCACGCCGCCGCTGGTGAACCGGTTGGTTCCGTTCACTGTGTAGGATGTGACCGCAGTCGACGATCCTGCGCCCGCGGTTCCAGATGATCCGCCGCCGCTAAGCAAAATGAAGGTCGCCCCCTTATAGACCACTGAAAACACGGTCGGCGCCCCAATGGTACCGGATGTCAATGGAACCCCATTTGATACGATCGGCACCGCTCCAAGCCCGTTGACATTGAGGGTTGCCGCAGCCGTATTGGCGTTGGTCGTGTAAACGAAAAACATCTGGCTGTCCTTGTAGACGGAGATTGGTGCTGCCAGGCCAACAGTGGCGGTCACAGTGGCACTAGCAGTCCCGGTGAGCGTTACCGATGTGTTCGCCGCAGTGAATGTTTGAGGCCCAGCCGCAGAGATTGTTTGCGACCCGTTTACCATAGTGGCGTCGTGCGCGTTTCGCGTGAATACATACCCGTTGTTCAGGCTGAGTCCCGACAAAACATAGTTCCCATTCGAGTCGTAAGTGGCGGCCCCTGGAACGATATTCGATCCGTTTAGGCCACCGCGTGCTGTGATGGCATAGGCATTTAGGGTTCCTGCGTCCGTGTCTACGGGGATGATCGAGTAGAGCAGGCTGGGATTCAGATTGGACAGGGCCACAGCCGCGTTTTGTAGCGTTTGGGACCCAACCGACCCAGATACGAGCGTCCCGTCGGGGTTGAGCGAGGACGAGATCAGGTTGGCAAGGGTCAGGCAGTAGGACCGCGTATTTGTCCAATTCGCGTCCAATTCGCTGTCAGACAGCGGAGATCCTTTTACGCTTCGGATCACCAGGCTTGGGAAGGATGGAATGCTCATAGCTACACTGTATAGGGTGTATTACTTAGTGGTCGCGCTCAACTGTGATTTTAATGTTTCGATCTGTGCACCCATTGCCGACATGCTGGCGCTTACCGCCACCTGTACACCCGAATACCATTGTTGAAGGGCCTCGGCATGATCGCTGGTCATTCCAAAGCGGGGGTCCGCCGGGGGGAGCTCCATCTGCGGCCATATGATGGAGGACTGGGCGCGACCGCTTGCCGCCAACGCCGACGCTGATGCGGTGAGCTTCATTGGCAACACCTCCACACTTGCTGACCGCACTCGGAACATTCCTCTTGCTGCTGACGGCCGGTGTGCTTCGTGTTGCGCTCAAACCCATTCGGTGAGTAGTGATGCGGCGATCCGCTGGGGCACGAGCTCCCATCTGGAAATTGAGCCGGATCCGGATTGCATAGGGCGTTTGTTTCGCGATTTGTGTTTTTTATGATGTTGGATGCCATAATTATAATCTTCCTGCGCTGGCGCTGTTCACTCCCTGCACCTTCCAGAGCTGACCGCTCAGCTCGAACGGATTGTTGTAGCCGCTCACAGTGACCCGGTTGCCGACGTAATACCCCATGAAAGTCGGCTGGATCAGGTTATGCCCTGCAACTGGTGCCGAAATGGATGTCGACTGAACAAAAGCCGGAGATGATGGATTGTTCGCCGTCTTGAATTGCACGTTCACGGTAGAGTTCTGTGACTGGGATGCCGCTATCAGCACGTAGCGTGTCACCAACTTCTCATTGTCGGCTGCCCCCATGTCACCCAATCCGCTCTCCAGAGTGGAGTCGTAGCCGGCAGTGTTCCGGTGCCAGATGCCAGGCAGGACCGTGAACCCAACGGAACCGGAGGTGTTTGGGGTCGCCCCGAATGCCGTCACCGATGTGGCAGAGATCCAGCTCGTTACAGATACCATGTCCCCGCTGGGAAACATCAGGGTCTTGCCGATGTGGTCCACCGTGAAAAAAAACCCACTGCTGCTCACCGTGACATAATTTGGAGTTCCGCTCGCCGTAACGGAAGCTCTGACCGTCGGGCTTTCGATGGGAGCATCGAACAGACCGTAGCGCTGCACTCCACCCACATCGTCTCCATAGAGGAAGAGCCAGTCTTGGCGGATGGGATGCTGAACGCGGGATGCGCAGCGTATCGGAGCGCTCGTCGTGCGGCAGGACTTGTAAGCGTAGTCGTAGCAAAGAGCGCGATCAGACCCGCTGCCTGTCCAGCCCCAAACCCATTCCCTCGTCAACGGGTTTTCCGCCACGAACGCGTTTTCAGGATCAGCAGGGGCCGCAGCAAAGAAAACGTCTTGAGCCGCTTGCAACTCCGGCAGCTCCTGAGGGGTTTGGGTGAATAAATCGAACTTGTAGAACCCGTTCCTACCAGCATAGATATGCGCACTGCCATAAAATCCACCGCCGGCCGCTACCACGGTGTTTCGGTAGCACAGCGTCTGCCCCTTGTTTGCGACGGCAATGCGCTGAAAGGTGTAAGGCGTGACGGCATCTCCGGTGAACGTGCCGAGGAAAATTGCCGGCGTCTCCTTGTAGATCACCATCTGGTCACGCAGTTGCAATGCCTTGATGATGGCTCCACCGTCGTCCACCAGGTCCGCGAAAGTCCCGGCGTAGCTGTTGAATGCGTCTGAAGCCTCAATGTTGGAAACCTGGTTGCCGCTGGAGACGATCGGATTGAGCACGGGATGCGCAATGAAACATGACATGGCAATCCCTGGCCGGATGCCCGTGACCCCAACCGTCATGGACGATCCGCCGAAACCGGCGTAGGTGATGACGATGTCGGTCGATCCGCCCACCGTGGAGGCGATTGATCCTCCCACTTGGTTGCGCATCGCCAGCTCTGAAAGCGACCGGATCGGATACTTGAAGATCAGCTGCCGGTCGTAAAGGGCTGCGCCCACTGGCACTGTGGCTCCAAAACGCCGAGGCTGACCCGGCATTGAGGGAATAAGCCTCCAGGGGAACCGCTGCATGAGCGATTTGTCGGTGAAGGCGCCGTAAGCCGCAGTGCTTTCAAGGTAGATTGTGTTCAGCGGGACAATCTGGGTTCCATCATCAATCAGACCTCCAGTCGCATTGGATGTGATTCCACCAACCGAAACTCCGTAAACGTGGCTGATTATCGCTGATTGGCCTGAACTGAAAAACAGTGTCAACCCCGGGGCGGCGAGCGATTGGTCAGGCAAACCATTAGGAAACAGCGTCTTGGGATCTGCGGGATTGCCATTACTCGTAAGCAACTGACCGAAGGCGTCGCGGGACACCTGATACGCCCCCCTCGTGGGTGCCATGAGCATGGCGAAGTCCGCATCGTTGATCTGCCATAAATCCATGCAGAGCAGGTTCCCATCATGGGCAGCGATGGTGCCCACACTCGCAATCTGTTGTTCTCTGAGTTCGTAGATGGGAAAAGCGCTTTGATCACCAGGATGATACGTCAACGGAAGGTCCACGCCATTGTTGAGCACCAGATAGTCTCCGACTTGCACCGCCTCCCATCTCCGACCCAGAGCGGATAGCCCACCTGCAATCTGTATCCAGCCGTTTTGCGTCTCGTCTACGTATGGCGTGGTATCGTCGTTCAGGAAGTAGTCGCTTGATCCGACGACCCCGAGTGTTGAGGTTGCAAGAATTAGCGCTGTGCAGACCGTGGCTCGCGGCCCAAAGAGGTAATAATCTGCCTGAGTGGTTGTAAATGTTCCGCTTGCTTCCAATACGGAAGTCCAGGCACCCGACGTGCCGCCGGAATAGGTTCCGAGGGCGTAGGAATTTCCCAGGACAAAGGAATAAAAGGTGCCAACGGTAAGCTGTAAATGAAGTGGATCACTTGGGAAACCACTCCAGGTGGCACCTGGCGGGATCGCGCTTCCGGGGCCGATGACATAACGAGTATCCTCGGTGCCTGTGTAGGCCCAAAGCGTCGTCTTGTTGCCAGCCACGATCGTACGCTTTCCATCCCCTCGTCGCGCTTGAGCCAACACGGTCAGCGGATCGCTACCATCCCCAGGGTAGGTCTGAATCCGTGAATCAATCATTGGGTTGAGCGCAAGACCATCACAACCTTCGGCCCGAATCTCCCGGTCAATGACACGCCGCCAGTCTCGTTTGACAATGTAATTCCCCAAACCGGCCGCCTCTGAGGACATGCCAGCCATGAGCTTCCCGCCCTGGGAGGGCTTGATCTCCAGAGATGGCGTTTGACGGGCCATGCTTAATATCCGGATTGCTGCGCGCTACCACCGATCAGTTGCCACGCGCTTCCGTCCCATTCCAGCTCCGCAGAGCTGGCCGTGAACGTCCCGAAGCGGCCCAACATGATGCTCGTTGATGCGGCAAAGGTTCCGGTAATCTTGAAAAATGCTGTGTTGGCCACCGCCGAACCGAGGATGAAGGCGCGTTTGTTCTGGCGCTGATAGTTTCCGTTGGGAAGCGCCACAGAATACAGCGTCGATTTTGTTGCTGTGACGGTTCCCGTGGCGTTTGTTGTCGTGGGATAGGTGAGCCCATACGTGAACTGAGTCGTGCTGGTGACTGTGATTATCCAGGTTCCGTTGTAGGAATACTGAACAGCACCACTGACCGTAACGACGTCGCCACTCGTAAACCCATGCGCGATCGTGGAGGTGAATGCCGCAAGAACACCTGTCGATGTAAGCGTCGACATCGTAGCGGTAGACGTTGTTGACACCGTCTGGTTGAAGTAGGTGACATCCGTCGTGAGGTCAATCGTGTCTGCGCCGGTGACGTTCTGGACCATCGGCGATTGCACCGGTCTGAGCCACGGCGGGAGAGGGGCGGGAATTTGAGGGTTCATACAAAGCCTTTCGATTTGGTTCGCGTGTAAATGTTGCTGCGCTTGTTGCTGTATTGGAGGTGGAACGCAGCGGCCCGCTGAATGTCGCGCTCGATGTAGCTGGCGAACTGAGCCTGCACCCACCAAGCCACTGCCTGCGCTGCCTCTTCCTCGAACGGCACCAGTTCCGCATCCCGGTAGTCCAGCTTCTGGCCGTCCCAGAACATGGAAAAAACCCAAGCCCCGTCCACCGCCGGGAATAGGTAAAACTGATCGTGCTTCGGGCTGATCGCCATGATGCCAGCCTTTTGGCGACCAGCGCTTTTCAGCATGCTGATTGTATTCGCGACCGCGATGGCTGAATTGCCAGATGCAGTCAGGCTGACGTAATCACTGTTTAGAGTGTCCAGCGTCGCATTGGTTGTGAGCTGAAATCGGCCCTCCCAAGGCACCTGAACAACCGGGTAACGCACCTGATCGTAGACGTTGTAATACCAGCCGGACTGGAGCTCAGCCATCGGCGGCATAACCCCGACACTCGCGCTCCCATCAGCGGCAAAGTCTTGGTTGTAATAGATGGTCTCGTTATTGCGGGTGAACTCTGGAATGAAGTTCGCCAGATCCAACACCGCTTGGCGGATCGTTTTTCGATAGTAAACCGAGCTGCCGTCGATGTTCATTGAGCCGAACAGTCGCTTGCATTCGAGCGGGCAGAGCGAGTCCACCGCCGCGTTGAATTGAAGCCATGTCCACCCAGTTGGCAGGTCGGCAGCCATGTTATTTCCTCAAGCGCGGTTGTACCGATACCACCTCAATCGCCTCACCCACCGAAGCCAACGGGGTGACGGGCGGATCTCCGGCCGGTGCTGTTGGATTAGGGTCAATGAGCCCCACAGAAGCGGCAGCTTGCACTCCTGGCGTCGGTGTTGATGCTGCCAGAGATGGCGCGTAGCCGTTGGAGGCCGCCATCTTTTTTTTGATGCAATGACCGTATTCGGCCTCGGTCAACACCGTGATCGAGGATTTTGGGTTCAGCGCAGCCTCATCCAGTGCGGCGATCTCCTTGGCGTCAGATGTGGCGTAAGCACCCATCCATGCTCCAGTGTGCTCGTAGGGCGAAAACTGAAACGAGATGCCCCCTAGACTGAGGATGCGATTGCAGTTGGTAAGATGATAGAATTTTTGCATGGGTAAAAAGAGAGGGCGCTGACCGGTTAGGCCAACGCCCGGCATGACCGAGACGAATCAGGCATGCGTGATTGTTCAATACCAGTAACCGGCTCGAATCGAAGTGATCGATACCGGGAGGGTGATCACACTGTTGGCAATGCTCAGCAGCTTAAACCATTTTGCGCCGCCAAAGGTCGAAGCAGGGATGGTGTAGATGAAGGTCTGAGGTATAGCAGCCGTGCCAACCAAGGGCACCTGGACGGTGATCAATGTCCCGGCTGCTCCTAGCAGTGTTGTAAAAGTTACAGCGTTGGTGCCGAGCAATCCAGCCCCCTTCGTGATGGATGGATCGTCCAAGGCTACAGCGAATGTCAGGGTGAGCAGGCAGGCAGTAGCACTGGCAACACTGGCTTGGATCTGGAGCGTTTCACCAACGGCGTTCAGATCCGTGGCCGTCACACCCTTGGTGGACACCCAAGGCCCGCTGACCGGGTAGTTGGCGTTGACCAGATTCGTTGCACCCGCGGTTGCGGCCGCGGATGTAGTCGCGCCGCTTGCGACCGTGGCTGACCAGCTGAAGTTGGTGTTCAACAATTCCTTGCTGTAGAAATAGGTAACACCGGAGGTCTGAGCGCCCGCGATGAACACGGAAGCGGCCAGTGCAATGGTGATTGCACCGAAGAATTTGATTTTTGTCATAATTTTGTGGACTCAAGTGAGCCGGACGATTTCATGTCTTCCGGCTCGTTAATCGGTTACTTGTTCGCCGAAAGATCGCATCCGGGAACGGTGAGCTTGGCGCAAGCGTCGCTGTAGTTCTCAATCAACCGGTGTCGGTTGGTGTTTCCTACGGAGACCTCAAAGGTTCGGCTGTTGAGCAGCACGTGCTGGACGTTCTGCTGAATCACGTATTTGTAGACGTTATCCGCCAGGTTGTTCGTGCGGGGCACGGACATGTTCTTGATGATGCCGACCATCACATCCGACCAGTCGATCATCCAGATCGCTCGGCCACCGGATTTCTGACCAGTCTGGAACTGGGCAACCTTGTCATCAAAATATTGGTCGCTGAACACGTTGAGCGTGTAGCCGTAGTCAGGCAGCTCGTAGCTGTCATACTCGAACATCACTGATCCGTTGAAGGTGATCTTCTTGCCCGACTCCATCCACATGCTCACGTTGTCGATGCCATACTTCTGCTTGTAGTAGCGGGTCATCATCTGACGGAGCAGGGGACGGGTGAAGCGCAGATCCGTCATGATGTCGATGTCCGTCACTTCGGAGCCGCTTTCGCCTTCGCGCTCGCGTTTCACGTAGTAGCCGGCCTCGAACAGGGCATCCACGTCGAGTGGACCCGCCTGAGCGTCGTAGACATTGCCGCACGCGGCAATCTGAGTCCGGATGCCCAAGGTGCGGGAAATATATTCGATCGCCAGGGTGCCGGACTCGCCGGATGAGGCCCATGCCGGATCGTTCACCAGCGGCAGGTTGTTCCAGCCGGAAAGTGATTGGTTTTCGTTCTCACCGTCGCCGTAGAACGCGGATTCATAGAAAAAATCTTCCATGAACTTCTCTTGCTGGGCACGCAAGCGGGCCAATGGGAGGAGGCGGAACTTGCGCAGTCCCTCGCTGGTTGTCGCCGATTCAAGGGCCTTGACGTATTCGTCGTTGTATTTGTGGACCCACCGGTGCGTCTGGCGCCAGTATTCCACCAGCCCATACTCGTTGTAGCCAGGCAGGGCGTTGCCGTACTGCTGAAAGTCGCTCACCGAGTTGGCACCGATCTTTGCGATGCCGGTGATCGGTTGATACGCCAACTTCTGAGCGGCTGTGGCGGTCTCATACCAGCCGGCCGTGCTAGTGGTCAGCACGCCGAACGCGCCGGTTGTTTGAGATGTGCCGTTGCCATTGGGGGTGAGCGTCCCTGATGGGACGGTGCTGTCACCCTTGAAGGTTTTATTGGGAACCACCAAGACGTAGCAGGTGTTGGTATCGGCACCCGATGCCGCATCCACAATGCGCAGCTGACTGGTGTATTTCGTGCCATCCGCACCAACGAATTCCACCGTCAGCGAATGCCGGGGTAGAAAGTATTTCTCGGGGTTCTTTAGGACGTTGTTCGGCGACTTCGCAAAAGGTGAACTGTCGTAATCCGAGCTGCCGTTGTTGATCGTCAATACCCAAGGGGCAGTGACGAGGGCGTTTAAGGTGATCGTGCCGTTTGCGACGCCTTGAAAAGTCCCAAGAGTCCCGCCTGAAGGGGTGAAGGCTGACAGCAGGACGCCGGTTGCAACCCGGAAGTAGCCAGGATTAACCCGGTTGCGGCGAGGCACCAAGCGAAAGGGCTGAATAACCGACTGCGGACTGACACCGCCACTCACTTTGAGGGGGGTGTGGCGCGAGAGCAATAGGTCAGTCAGGGTTCGCTGCTTGGACCCAGCCATGCGGGCTTCCTTGGACTGAGCGATGATCTTGTCAAGACCCACCTCCTTGAACATCACCGACTCAATGTCGGACTTGTTCCAACCCTGCACGGTGGCACGGGTGAGACTCATCGCGTCATCCACGACGATCATTCGAGGGTCGCAGTTTGTCCCGAAACCGTTCGCTGCGCTATTCGGGGCTTGCGCTGCCCCAGCTGGTGTGTTGGCCATAGTTTGTTTTTTGTTGCGGCGTTTGTTGCGCCTATAGACTCAAAATAGTGTAGGTATAAAAGCCCTCTAAATTAAAAAGCCCGGAGCGCCTCATTTCACTCCGGGCCATACTTGTAAAATTCGCGGTTGTAGAAAAACAACCTACTTAACCATCCTCAGGTGAGACACGAGGGAAGACAGCGGAACCGGAGAGTTGTCGATTACAGCCGCTGTTTTCGGGGTGGTGGCTGCCCCTGGGGATGATCCAGGACGAGACTGTGGAGGGCGTAGTTCGGTCGGTACCTTGGAGGGTTGCGGTTGCATATTCCCAACCTGTTTCTTTGGGGCCTTCTCGAAACCATACTTTTTAGCGTTTTCCCTCACGCTTTCTATGCTTCTTTCCGCACTTTCTTTGGTCCGAACGGCCATCATGTCAATGATTGTGGAGTCTGTGAAAGTCCAGTAGCGCTGGGTTTGCCATTTCGTGGCGTCAAATGTCGCCCCCTCCGTCCGGTCCTGGGACAGCATTGAGATGAATTGAGACCTGGGAATGAATGTTCGGTTTGCTTGCCGGAGGTATTTTCCACCGCGCTCAGCGAAAGATTGCCCCTCGCGGTTGATGAAATCTGCGATTTGGCTGTGAGTCTGGTTCGCTGCATCGAACTCGGACGCGCCGTTGCGGAGCATCAGGAACTCCTCGGCCAACCGCATGTGGTTGCCAACCGCCTCGCGCATCATCCCCACTTCCAGAGGAAACTCTTCCGCTGCGGCTTCACTCCCTTTCTCCAAAGAGAACTTGTGGGCATCGCTCAAAACGGAGTTCGCGTCAGATGACACCAAGTTCCCAATCTGCTTCGTGAAATTGTTGCGCACGTAATCCGCCACCTGCGGCTGGATGGATGCACGCTTGGACTCCATCTTGAGACGATTGATGGTCGGTGTCAGTTCGGCAATCTGCCGGTCTGTGGCCTTTTTTGCGGCGACGTTGATGAAATCCGGCTGGCTCAGTGCCGGTTTGCTCTTTAACAGGGACACATACTGGTCGTCATCCTCTTCGATGTTCGGGTTCTCGTTACGCAGCGCTTGAGCGCGGGTCTCAAAATTGTAATACCAGCGCTTTAGTGATTCAGCGTGCCCGGCATAGCGATCAGGAAAAAGTCTCTCAGCCACCATGGCATCCTCCAGCTCTTCGCGCTGCCGGTTGTTGAACCGGGTCATGTCCTGCTGGGGCGGACTCGGTGCAGTGGATGTGGGGTGACTCGGAGGGGGAGGCCCATCGACCAGATAGTGGCCCTTGGTGAATGACTTAACCGCTTTTCGTTTCTCGGGCGTGGGTGCCGTGACTGGTTCCTGGGTCAGGACCGCCGAGTCATCGACGACTGGTTCCAATTCGGCCGGTTCGATTTGAGCAGGCTCTGCCGCGCTTGGCTCACCTTTCAGATCGCGAAGGATGGCAGCCAGGAGCATGTCCGGCTCGGCGGCCGGGGCTGCTGGTTGCTCAGTTCCGGTGGATGTTGGGTCGATCAATGCCACCTCTTCAGGTGGCGTCTGGTTGGGTTCGTTCGTCTCGGTTGGCATAGATTACTGTGGCTGCGGCGGGGATACCGGCTGCTGCGTTGGGGGCTGGGTTTGTTGCTGGTCGGGTTGACCTTGACCTGGTTGCTGCTGGGATTGACTCTGGTTTTGTTGTTCGCTCTTCATTGCCGCGGCGACCATCTGAGCGGCTTGAGGGTTCACTTTTCCCATGATGTCGAAGATCGCCGTCATGGCGTGGTGTATCTGATCGATGTCCTGCGAATCTTTCTGGACGGCTTGGGCGAGTCGCTGCATTCCATCCATGACCTGCTGGTTCTGTGAGATCAACAGATTGTTGTCATCTCCCGGCTTCAGCTCCAGCTTGAGGTCCACACCTGCATCCGCGCATTTGAAGATCTGGTTCAGGATCTCGAACACCTTCTCTTTGCCCATTGCGCCGATCACGGCTTGTTGGATGTCTTTCTCAAGCCCGCCAATTGCCTGCAACATTTGGATGAGCACGGTCGCGGCCTGCTGACCTGCCGGCCGGTCTCCGCCATCCCGGGAGGTGAATATAAGGTCGTGAACCAAGTTGTTCTTGCTTCCGGTCACACGGGAATACCCCGCCAGATCGCCCATCTGATCCGAGACCACCGTGAACCCGGCCTGCTTTACCACGCTCGCAGGGTATCGGCTGCTCACCGTCAACTCCACGTCGTCACTGCCACAAGCGACCAGCGAGTCGAAGCAGATACGCTTCATGGCTGCACGCCCCTCGTCAATGCCCACGCTGATGAAGTCGTAGACTGTGTCGGTGGACTGGCTGATCTCGTGTGACTCGGTAGCACTTATTTCGTGACTGGCGGCCTGACCTTGCTCGTGCGTCGACATTACCATCAGCCGCTCCGCCATTTTTACCGTCTCTGAAATGGATTGGAAAATCTTGTCTATGTGTGTGTTGGGCGATGAGCGAACCACGGTGAACGCCTGTTCAGGCTTGATGCCCAACTGAATCAGCTTGTTGAAGCTCACCTCCAGCATCTGCATCGAACAATAGGTCGCCTTGTTCTGCATGAGCGCCTCGAACTCAGCCAAAGCCTGCTTTCCGTGCGCGTCGTCCGGAAAGACGTCCGTGTTGAGCACGCAAACGCTGAAAAGATCCTGCTTGATAGTTTCCAACAACTGACTGAAGAGGTTGGTTAACTGATCCTGAAAGGGCATGAGCTCATGCGCCATCGAGATATTGAAGAGCCGAGCGTCGTTTTCGTTGTAGCTGAACGTGGCCGCAGGGCAAGATGGGACGATCTTGGCGTAGACGACCGTTGCGTCGCCCGCCACTTTGAGATGCACCCAGATCGGATGCGGGTAGCGGCCCCAGCCCCAGTTCTGCGGCCGCACCTTGATCCAGAGATGGGTAAAGATCGTGGAGACCTGCTCCATCTGGCCCGTGAAAAGACCCACCTGGTTCTTTCGGTCGTTGGTGAAATTGACGTTGTCACCCCGCGCCTGCGGCATCGACGGCGGGATCACGGTCGTAAAATACTGGTTGAAATACGCCCAGTAGGTGCTGAACCAGTCCACCATTCCCGAGGTGTAGCTGACCCGCTTGCGATTGAAATAGTCCGCGTTGTTGGCAATGTCACCCCAGCGTGTCACATCCCAGAACCCGATATACTCACAGCCCGTATCCTCGTTCAGGGATGTCAGCGGGTAATTGTTGTCGTAGAAGACCCGGGAAGGGTGGGGCAATACCCAGCTCAGCCCTTCGCGCAAGACTCTGGTTCGCGTTCGCAGCTTGCCGTCCTCGTCCTTCAGAAGGTTCCCTGGCATTCGCTCCAACTGAATTTCCCGCTCCCAATGCGCCCGGGGGAACGCCACGCACTTGGAATAAAGCAACATGTGGAGCACAGCCTGGGACGTGAAATGCCGATACCCATACTGATCTGCCATAATGTCCATTCGCTGACTGACCATGTCGGCTCGCAGCTTGCCCACCTGAGTCTGGTCCCGAGGCTCATACTTGAAGTAAGGCCACATCCGGTCGTATTTCTGGATCTGAGCAGCCCGACGGCGGGTGATCACACTCCGGAGCAGATTCACGTTTACCTCGAAAAACCGGGGCGCATCCACCCCGATAACCTCACCCTTATCGTTCTTGCGCAAATAGCTGGCTCCGTTTGGCACATCCTTCATCGAGCGTCCCACCTGCGCCATGTCGATCCGCCCTTGGGCATATTGCATCAGCGGCACAATCGCGCTGTTCACTGGAAATGAGTCCCACGCCATGTCTACGGCAGCGAGCTTTGAGTGGTTGGAGAGCGAAAAAACGATATGCTCCTGCAACAGGCCGGCGATGTATTTCTCGAACTTTGCTCGGTTGTTGATGTCGCGCTCACGGACCCTAAGTTCCTCGGCTGCCATCTTGAGGCGCTGCGGAGACGTCGGCTCAACCGCGGTGAAGAAGTCGCGCAGTCTCTGGTCTGTGGTGCCGTATTCGGCTAGGATTTCGTAGTCAATCATTTCGATCTCTCCAACAGGTTCATCGGTATTATGGGCGCCCAAGGCTCGCCAAAATTTCGTTCTTTGAGCACCGCATCTAACACCGCAAAGTGCAGGCTCACCGGGGCTGGGAACCGTTCCGACCCCATATACATTCGCGTCTGCGACGGTTGCAGTGCCGCCATCGCTCCAATCTCCTCCGGTGTTCGGTTGGCCAGGTGGCAAAGCTGAATGAACCGGCTTGCCGTCCACCCGGGCATGACCAGCATTTGCCGGTAATGGCTCAGCACCCGCGGGGCAATCAAATCGTCATCCGGAAGACGAGTCATCAGTGTGTCGGCATGGAGTCAGGAGTGATATTTCCCTCTTGCTCGGGAACTCCATTCTCGTTCTTCATCACAGTGACAG
>Ga0209829_10001788_pt1 | contig 16942 bp, 7 predicted proteins | sample C_140205_EF_Meta_FD_187311 | JGI IMG/M metagenome (GOLD analysis project Ga0209829, IMG submission 187311) | Freshwater microbial communities from Lake Croche, Canada to study carbon cycling - C_140205_EF_MetaG (SPAdes) (version 2) | ecosystem: Environmental > Aquatic > Freshwater > Lake...
CTAGTTGAAGTAGCCGTACCGGCAAGTGTCAATGTGCTTTGGAACGCAGGAGCACCGGTACCATTACTGACCAATACTTGTCCAACAGTACCTGTAGCTACAAAAGCGGTAGTACCTGTGCTGGATTGATATACAAGTTGCCCAGCATTTCCACCTGCTATATTGGTCGCAGTTGATATCGAACCAGACACAACACCAGCAAAAGTTCCATAGTATGTGGTGGCACTAACAATTCCGCCAACATATAAATTGCCACCGATACCTACACCACCAACAACTTTCAATGCACCAGTGGTAGTTGAAGTTGCACTAGTAATATTTGTAACGGTTGTAACACCAGCGATACTAGCATTACCACTAGCATATAATAGCCCATCAGTTCTAATACCGCCAACTGAATACAATCCCCAATTATTTTGAACTGTAATATTTGTCGTGGTATTAATTTGTGTGGAACCGTCAATAAAAACTGTGGTCAAATTTGTTATTGTTGTAGGTGTTGCAACACTGCTAATTGTCGACGAAGTGATATAATTAAGGCCTATAGTTCCGTATACTGTTTGAACGGCAGCTAGATTAGCATCTATGTACTCAACCCCATATACTTTCAAACCCACTGTACCAGTGTTGCTACCAATAGGACCATTAGAAAAACTAAGACCAGGAATACCAATTATCAAGTTGCTATTAACTAACGAACTAAACGGCGTTTGGAATCCTCCACTATTACCAACATATACGTTTTTAGCAAAATTTGCACCTCCTGCTGAAACAATAGTTCCTGTATTATATCCGCCATCATATGTTGATACAATATTAAGACTATTACCAACATATACGCTGCCACTAATGCCTGCGCCACCTTTAACTACCAACGCACCGGTCATAGTCGATGTCGAAATAGCAGTTGATCTTATAATCACGGCACCATCAGCATCTGCAATGAATAATCTTGATGTTGCAGAGGTTTGTAAATCTAATCCATTTAAAACGCCATCCCTTGTAATTCTTGTGCCGCTAGGTGCTCCGGTGCTAGTAGAGATACCAAATATCACATATTGACCAACAGGAGTAACTACATTTCCACCAACATATAAATTGCCACCAATACCAACTCCGCCAGAAACTTGTAATGCTCCGGTTGTAGTCGATGTTGAACCGGCAGTACCCGCAAGTGTCAGCGTATTTTGGAACACCGGAGCACCGGTACCATTACTGACCAATACTTGTCCAACTGTACCAGTGGCAACAAAAGCAGTAGCACCTGTACTGGATTGATAATGCAATTGACCAGCACTGCCGCCTGCTATATTGGTTGCAGTTGATATCGACCCAGACACATTACCAGCAAAAGTTCCATAATATGTGGTGGCACTAACGATTCCGCCAACATTCAAGTTGCCACCGATGCCTACACCGCCATAAACTTGAACAGCACCGGATGCTGTTGAAATTGATGTAGCGGTATTGGTAAATGTAGAAATTCCACTAACTATGCCGCCGTTGAATGAAGCAATACCTGTAGCTACCAACGCACCATTCATATATATATTCTTGGCGTAAATATCTCCACCAACACCAACACCACCAACAACTTGTAAAGCACCCGAATTAGTTGAGGTGGCGTTAACTGTGCTAGTAATTGTAGCAGTATTACCAACATATAAATTGCCACCAACGCCTACGCCACCAACAACTTGTAATGCTCCGGTAGTTGTACTTGTTGAACTGGCAGTGCCCGCAAGTGTTAGTGTGCTTTGGAACACCGGAGCACCAGTACCATTACTGACCAATACTTGTCCAACAGTACCAGTGGCCACAAAAGCAGTAGTACCTGTACTGGACTGATAATGCAATTGACCAGCACTGCCGCCTGCTATATTGGTTGCTGTTGATAATGCTCCTGTACCAGTACTAACTTGATATCCATTTAATATAAAGTTTGTAGCACTAACAATTCCACCAACATTTAAGTTATTACCAATTCCCATTCCGCCAGCAATTTGTAAAGCACCTGAATTTGTTGATATAGAACTATTCGTATTGGTAATTGTGAATATTCCAGCAAATGGGCTGGTCAAAACGTTACTAGCTGTACTTACTGGCCACACCCCCTGATAGATAATTCCGGTGGAAGTAAATGATCCACCCACAAACATGCCGCCGCCGACACCAACTCCACCGTTAACAACTAGCGCTCCTGTAGTTGTAGATACTGTGTTTGTACCCGAACCGATATTAATTGAACCAATTTTTAAGGTTGCTGGAGTACCGTCTATTGTGACAATTGTTAGCGTCGACCCAACTCCAGTAAATCTAACAGTATCAATGTTTAAAGAATTGGGCCCTAGATATAAATCAGCAAACGGATTTGCCAAAGTTCCTAAACTAAGTGTGCTTGTTGTTGGAATTATATTGTTAGCAACAAATGTGGTTCCTCCAATATATAAATTACCACCGATACCAACACCACCAACCACTCGTAAAGCACCAGTTGAGGTACTAGTTGATGATGTATTTGATATAATAGTTGCTGTAGTAAATCTAGCAGTAGCTGCTGTAGTGGCACCAATTGACATATTGTTAATTGTACCAGTGGTCGCTGTACTGACCAAAGTGATCTGATTAGCAGATACTGCGATTACGCCGTCGAGTAATTGCAACGATGCACTTTTACCAGTAGCAGGAGTACCGGCTGCTATGAGCACAGAACCCTGTGGTCGTGCTGTTGTAGATCCAATATAAACATTGCCAGAGCTGGTTGAATAGCCCAAGCCGCCCATTATATTAACATCACCTGACTGCTGAGGACCAGTAGCATCATACGTAGCCAGTCCGCCTATAATATTAACTGATCCTGAAGCAACTTTATTACCCCAACCGGCGGTTATATTAATATCTCCACCGCGATTGTTACTACCAATGCCGTTTCCTCCAGTGATATTGATATAACCAGCAGGCAATACCGATCCACCAGTGTTAAGATTGCCAGCTGTGATACTGATCGACGGTGTCAAATCAATACTATCAACATCATTAGTACGCAGTGTTAATGTTCCGTTGTCATTTCCAGTTATTGGACCACCAACGTATAAATTTTTTCCAATGCCTACACCGCCGGCAACCGTTAAGGCACCTGTATCGGTGGTAGTACTAGGTGTTATGCTTTGTATTTTAGCAATATTACCAATATAGGCAGATCCACCAATACCCACACCACCAGCAACAACTAATGCTCCGGTATTGGTGCTAGTACTAGATGCTGTACTTTGAACTCTAGCAATGTTACCGACATATACAGATCCACCAATGCCAACACCGCCTGCAACTGTTAATGCGCCTGTAGTTGTACTAGTTGAAGTGGCTGTACCAGCAAGTGTCAATGTGCTTTGGAACGCAGGAGCACTGGTACCATTACTAACCAATACTTGTCCAACAGTACCAGTGGTCACAAAAGCAGTGGTACTAGCATTGGATTGATATACAAGTTGCCCAGAACTACCGCCTGCTATATTTGATGCTGTTGATATCGAACCAGATACATTACCAGCAAAAGTTCCGTAATATGTTGTCGCACTAAGAATTCCGCCAACATACAAATTACCGCCAATACCTGCTCCACCTCGCACTTGGAGGGCACCGGTATTGGTACTTGTTGACTGTGTGCTTGTTGTCACAATCAAACTATTTGTCGATGTTATTAGATAGGAATAACTTGCTAATGTGGCTGTAGTTATAATTGCGGCGCCAGCAATAGTTGAACTATTTGTTATATTAATACGTGGAACATTTAATATTCCACCATTGCTAGTATCGTAATTTAATACGTCAACGCTACTTATTTTACTGAAATCATTTATTGATATATCTAATCCAAGATAATACGTTGTAGACGGTGTTACAGTATTAATAAAGACAGTAGACGCAGCGGTGCCAGTGACTCCTTGAGCAGCAGCAAGAGTCTTCCATGTGGCAGTGGTTCCATTTGACACCAATACGGTATCAGGTTGGCCAATTGGAATGAATAAGGTTGTTCCAGTTGATGATTGATAAGGAATACTTCCTCGAGTCCCACCGTAAATATTAGTTGCTGTATTGATAGATCCAGTAATTGTATTAATTACTCTTAGATTATTCGAATATAGGTTATCAAAATATCCATCTTTAGGAGTATTAAGACCAATAATCAGCGAATCCATGTACCCAGTTGCGCTAGAAGTAATGTTAACTGAGCCGCCACTGGATGGTTGGATATAGACGTTGGCACCAACTGGGCTCAATCTAATTTCGCCGTTACCGACTGCAGTTAATTGGCTTCCAACAGTGAGATTGCGAGAAATCTGAACATCAGTTGAAAATGTTCCAGTTTGCGCCACATTGAGTGTTGTACCAACATATAAGTTATCACTGATACCTGCGCCGCCGTAGACGTTAAATGCTCCCGAAGTAGTACCTGTTGAACTTGTGCCAAGCCCAAGGCCGGTATCGGCATTCAACTGTAAATAACCGCCACCGTTATAGTAAAATACAGATCCTATGTTTATTTGATTATCAACACCGTCAACTAGATTATCAGCACCAAATGCAAATATTCCATTTCCGTAGGTCATGTTAGAAGCAACTTCGTGGCCCACAATAAAATTATTTGAACCAGTGATAAAATTCTTGGCTACATTATATCCTAAGAAGAAATTCTGTTTTCCGTTTATTAAATTCACACCAGCATTGGTACCAATAGCAATATTAGCCCCATTGGCATTATAGATACGAACAGATCCGCTGCTTATATAAGACGTAAATGACGATCCATCAACTGGTGTATTTGTAATACTATCACTATATAACGCAAATGTACTAGAAGTTAACGGATTAACATAATAAGATTGATTGTTTAATTGCGTAGTACCATTAACGCCTGTGATAAGAATTAGAGTACCACCAATTAAATTATAATTTGGAGAAGTAATAACTACAGGATTAAAAACAGTACCGCTATTACTGTATCCGGTCAATATATATCCGTTTGAGATTACACCGTTCATTGGTGTAGTCAATGTTTTATTTTTATATAATGCAAATGTATTTGATGATACTCTACTGATCCAAAATACAGTATTATTAATTAAACTCGGACCGCCTGAATAGGTACTTAGACCATTGACACCGGTTATAAGAACTTGTGTACCCGAACTTAATCCATGATTAATCGCAGTAATCAATACCGGTGTTGCGTTAGTAGCACCTGTGATTGAAGTTTTAGGAATTATGGTTACACCGGTAATAGTCGACGATATTGGATTATTATTGGTACCAGCATATCTAAGAGCACCCACACCGATGGCAATACTATCAGTATGATTGGTTCCAGAACTCAAGGCATATCGACCAATAGCTATTGATCGTAAAGATGAATCCATTCCTGCTAGTGTATTGTATCCAAACGCAATATTAGCTTGACCAATGGTTGAATCATACGATGTAACTGCCGTGCCGGTTATTACAATGTTATTAATTCCTTGATATCCTTGCCCAATTCTCAATCCATTTACATTTATATCCTGTCCGGTCCAAAGTCCGTCTCTGATACCAATACCACCGCCAACAACTAACACACCGGTATTGGTGCTAACATTGGTTGCGGTTCCTCTTATTTGAACATTTGAAGTACCAGTACCTATAAAAACTATCGGAGAATTTTGAATATTATTATATACAGTTCCGGAATTCATTTCTAAATTACCCAGACTGTTACGATAGGTAGTATTCAATAACGAATCGGTTACAACTGTATATCCAGTACTGGTATCAGCATTGGCAGGTAGCTGTGGTTGAGCCTGATTTAGGGGTAGGTATTGTCCGCTACCTCCAGATCTTAATGATGAACCGCTGAGTAATGATGGCATTGTTATTCTCTATTATGCGTTTGCTGTTTCTAAGACACTTAGTACTAATTGAAGAGAGTCAGGCGCACTGGCATAAGCACGTACACTATCAAGACTTTCAACAATCATCTTCCCAGCTAATGGCGTACCGGCATCGTTGCCCGGAATGCCAAAATTCTTGACTAGATAAGTTGCTGTATTAGCCGGTTGAGCACCATTGCCCTGAGCATCTTGGAGTATTTGACGTCTTCTATAATGTTGAAAACTTACACTCACTGTAGATGAAGTAACGTTTGCAATTTGTGCCATCAATATAATTGCAGTAACTCCAATTGGAGCGGTGTAAACTGTCGCGGTGGTATTTGTGTTTAACCACTGAGTTTTTGTTTTAAACGAGTTTAATGGTAATTGTGCCATATCTTATCCTTATTTATGCGCCTGTGATGGCTAGAATGAACGGTGTTAAGTTTGCGTACAGAGATTTAGTAAAAGTTCTTCCACTTAACACACCAGTAGCTTGACTAATTACTAATCCGGGGCCAATTCTAAAATCACCGTTTTGATCGGTTGATGTAAAAAATACTTTACCTGAACCTAGTTGTAATGTTTCTTTACTTTGTACAGGATCTGCTCTACCCACTTGTGGTAACGCTCCGTAATTGGTTCCAGCACCGACATATTCAAATACATATCCTGATGCACTTATATAACTTCGTTGATAAAAATTAACAGTAACACCATCTTCGAATAAATTTGTATCAGTAACTGCTTCGCCTAATTCAATAATATGATGGGTGCCATTTCTTGACCAATAGCTCAATCCAGACATAACACTATTATATGTTCCGCCAGATTGTATATCGTAAATTAATCTTTCTAAAATTAATTTAGTATCTCTATTGCATTTAGTTTGATTATAATTTGTAAAATTTAAACCAGTCGGTGATCGTACATAAGCACCAACTTCAGCAGCCAAAAATTCTTCATTTAATTGAATTAAAGATATTGCACTGCCAGCGCCTTGCGGAGGAGTACCGGTCTTCTTCACTGCAGTTGGCGGAACTACATTATTTGCCGCTGTGATATTAGCAGCACCAATGATACCAATCATATTTGAAAATCTTTGATCAATAAATGTTTTTGCTAACACCCCGTTCAATATCTGTGTCGATGTTGTTTGCGTAATAGTACTTTGATACACTGGAGTTTGCTTGACATTTGCTATAACTTTGTCTACCAAGGTATTCAAGTACTGAAGAGCAGCAATATGTTGAGTAATTTGTCCAGGTGGATTTACAGTAACTCCTGTAAATGGATCTTGGTATTGCAATGACGCAGTAGAAAGAATATTTGCATTTACTGGTTTTGGATTCGTAGCAACAGTGCTAGATAAAACAGTGTAATAAGCATTACCACAAAAATATAAAGTGAAATAATTTGGATTAGTGATATCACCTCCGCTAGCAGTTAATGCCTGATTTAGTGTGACACTATTATAACCTAAGTCGGTAACATATGTACCAGTTGCTGCGTATTGAATCCAATTTCCGTAGCTATCTTTACTAGTTGATGTAGTAAATCCATTTATATCTCGTATATATACACTATTTCCTATCGCAATATCTGATGTATCAATGCCAGTAATAGTAACCGTTCCTGATGACAATACAGCTAAACTAGGTTGAGCATTTAGATATCCTGGAAACCCTTGATCATTTACATGTCCAGTTGGTGGAATCACTTCCATAACCAAACTAATGTGCGGCCTATCGGCAGTATCTGGTAAAAATACTTCAACTGTTCCTCTATATGGCCAATAACCATTTGGATAAAATTGATTAAACCCATCAGGACCGGGCGTAGATGGATAAGCAGTATACGCAGGATTATAAACTGTTCCTGAAAATTCGCGTCTACCAAATCCTTTTGCTACCAAACATAAATCTCCAAAGTTGGCATTACTGTTAACAATACTAGCAATACCGCCATTATCTACCTGAACACCTACGCTTGAGAAAATTGTAAACACAGACACTAACTGAGCATATCCGTTATTGGTAATATATACTCCTCGCCCACCCTGTGTTAGCTGGGTAAACGCATCATAAACAAACGATTGAATTGGGCTCTTGTCACTGATTACTGCTCCATCAACTAAACTTCCGCCCATGCCTCCTATAGGATCTAGCTTACGACTATTCCATGTTGTTGAAGTTCCTGTATATCGAACGCTTAATAATTCTACCGCATCATCTTGTAAAGGCTGTACAGTGACATCGCCAAAATATAAAGTAGAATTATTACCAAACCCTACAGTTGATGTACTTAATCCGATACGATATTGAGTTGCGCTTAAAGTATTAACAGAAGTAACAGTAGGAGCAAGTTTGACAGCAGATCCATTTAGGCCAGTTAACGCAAATAAACCGCCACCAGCATATGACGGCGGTGCCATTGTAGGACCACTATTAATAATGGTTGTAATGATGCCAAAATTGCGTGTTACTGCCTGTTGTGGCATGTAATCTCCGCCATATTTGAAGAAATTGTTAATAACTTGCTTGGTATTTGTACCGGTAACAACATCTACTGTTTGATTAGCAATAATCTTTAAAGAAATATCTCTGATATAATTAATTGCTGCTGTTGTAGTTGACAACTGACCAGCGATATAATTATATCCGGCATTCCAGTAACTTAGTCCTGCTTCAAGAGATTTTTGATTTCCACCTAATAATATATCTTGACTTACGGCATCAACTAGTAATCCAGTATCTCTGCTACACTTGGCTTGATCATAACTAAATGCTCCAACATTATATGCGTTATCAAGATAAGCTATAACTTCAGCCGCTAAGAATTCTTTATTTGAAACAATAATGTTATAAGCATTAATTACCGTAGCAGTGTTAGATGCTGTTGTATTAATAAGAGACGGCGAATATCCAGTTGGACCAGAGCCAATAATAGTATTCAGAATATTTATATAGCTAGATATTGAACTAACTTCAGAAGCAGACGCTAGCGGTAATCCAACCACTTGTTTAACTTTTGTTTGTTGAGGTCCGGATAATACATCCGGAATAGTCAAAACCGCTGCTATTAGACTGTTTAGGAATGTAAATGCATTTATAGTAGCAGTTGATTCTTTAGGTATAACAGTATTAGATCCGTTGAAACTATAATATGATAATCCACTTTGAACAGATTGTCGATTTCCACCATGTAACAAGTCAAATGCTACTGATTTTATAATATATCCAAGGTCTCGTCGACATACTGTTCTATCATAATTAAAACCAGGATTTTTTGTAGCATCAATATAAGCAATAACTTCATCTTGCATGTAAGACAAATTATCCAATAATAGATTATAAGCATTAATTGTAGCTGCCAAATTGCTTTGATTTCCATTTGGAATAATTTTATCAGACCAGCCTTTATTATTACCATTCAATATACTAATGATAATATTGTACTTTTCCACTAAGATTCCGGCCTCAACACCGGTTGCTGGTTCTAGTAATATTCGTTGAGTACCGGTACTGTATCTTGGAATTAGATCAGTACTGGTTGTGATATTTTGAACAATCTTTGAGGATAAATCACGTAGATATGTTATAGCATTAGTTGTAGTAGTAAGTTCAGAAGCAAAAGTTGAAGTGTAACTATCTTGAGACCAATATTGTAATCCAGAAAATGTAGTTTGACTGGTGCTTGTAGTTGGATATAGCAAATCTAATGCAAGAGAATCTATTATAAGTTTAGTATCTCTTAAACATTTTATTTTATTATATGGCAGATAATATTGTGGTTGAGGCTGAACTAGATTCCAATTAATATAATTGATGGTGTTTTCTTGGATAAACGCACGATTAGCTTGCATTAATATCTCAGCACTAACAAAAGCAGCGTCAGGACCGGTGCTCTTATAAACGCTAGGAGCATAATTTGTTCCACTGTTAATAATTCCGGTAATAATTCCAAATAAACTATCAGTAGTGCTGGTTGTAATTCCTCCGCCAATTAATGCAGTGTTTCTAACTTGTTGATATTTTCCTGTACCAGAATATAAATCTGTACACACTTGATTAACAACCACTTGTTTAACCAAAGTAGCAAGATAATTAATTGCTACTGATGTTTGTTGTTCTTGACCAGCAATTAGGCTAACTACTCCGTTATAGTATGCTAATCCACTTTCAACAGATTTTTCATTTCCGCCAAACGCCATATCATATGCTACATTTTCTACCAGTATACCCACATCTCTAAAACATAGTTCTTGACTATATGTAAATCGGTACCAGATACTAGCCGGATTTGAGATGTTTGCATTTATTAAATTATTAATATATTTTACAGTTTGTTCTTGCAAGAACGGCTTATTGGCTAGCAATAATGTTCGAGCATTAAAGAATCCTGGATTTTGTTGTCCAGCGTTTATACTCATACCTCTAGCAACAGTTCCGGTAGTTATGTTAACTACAATTGAAGTAGTATTTGCTGCCCATGTTCCTGTTCCAACTGCTGCTGGTACCTGAACGGTTTGACTCGGAAGATACATAGTTCCGTCATTTAGCCACGGACCGCTTTGATTGGTACAGTTTTGAATATAGGGAGAATGGAATAAGTCAATCCTGTTATCACCTGTTTGTGGAGGAAATGCTGTAGCAAACGCTCCTCTATTAAACCCCGGAGCATACGAACCTGGTAATAAACCACTACGACCATTTATAAAGGTCATATAATTAAGATAACATCCACTGTTTACATGGAACAAGTCTTGCGTTTTATTGATCGGCTCAATGAACGTTGTACGAATATCACTTCCTCTGATACTGGTATACGGTTTCATCTCAATAGGATTATCTTCCAAATAAAACCCAGCACTGACTAAAATTTGTGTACCAGCCTGGTAATATGGACTATTAACTGCGCCGGTGATAGTTCTACATGCTCTACTAGCATCTTGAGCACGGCCATCATTTGTATCATCTCCGTCAACTGTTACATATAAGGTATTAGTTACAACCGGAGCAGTTCCGATTGGGTTTGTTCCGCGTACACGTATATCACCAAATACATCAGCTACTCCTGCTCCAGGAACAATTGAAATATTATCAGAAGCAGTAGATGTTAAAATCTTACCGTAGATAGTATCTAAATATGAAGTTGCCCAACGAGCATCGATGTCACCTAGATTACTTGTTAAATCATTACCAGGAATAACATTTTGATTAACATATACATCTCCCAATATACCAACACCACCGGTTACTGTGAATGCGCCTGTGGTTGGACTAATAGAAGTAGTTGTACTATCTACAAACAAATTCTCAGTTGTTAATTTTCCAGTACTTGGGTTATATGTTAATCCACCTATTGTGTTATTATATTTTTTAGAATCAGCGTATAGCGTTGATCCTTTTACTATAAGTCCATCTGTATCCGTAAAAATTGGATAGAAAATACCATCTGTATTTGTGTTTATTACAACTACACTCGAAGCAGTAGTTGATGTATCGGCATTAGCAATACGGCCATGGATGATTCCGCCAACCCACAAATCTTTTCCAATGCTAACGCCGCCGGCAACTTGAACAGCACCAGAACCTGTTGAGTTATATGATTGTGCGGTACTTAAAAACTTTGCAGACGCTCCAGAAAAATTAGTAAGGGTAGAATTAATATTGGTAACAGGCGACGTAATATTGGTAGAAGTTGCTGCCGATATTGTAACTGTACCACTAGACGCTACTACACTAACATCATTAATAGTTTGGTTTATACTAGTACCGTTGTCAGGGGTCGATATCGATCCACTAATTGGTGATAGTGATGTTGTGCCCGATACTCTTGTTGCCATTTTTTATTCCTTTAGAGTATTTATTGTTTTAATAGATTCGCAACTCAACAGCATCTATAAATGCGGCATCTCTATGCGGCCAATTGATATGAGATTGCAATCTAATTGAAACTCCAAAATTATTGTTTAATACATTTGATAATGAAAAATTTTGTGTAGACCATAGGTCTGTACTTCCACCGTAAAGCGTGATGGGATCCAGTGATGTTGACGCAGCATTATTGCCAATCAATTGGTTTCCAATTGATAGTTGCACAGTCTCGTCCATTATTCGTCCTCTGCGCCTTGCTGTTAATTTCATTTCTATACCTGTTAATACTGCTGGTAAATTTTTAAAATTAAATCCTGAAAATTGTAAAAAATAAGTTTTTGATCTTATGTCCAATTTAGGACTACGGGAGATATGTGTTAATAATCCATTTGTAGAAATAGGACTGATAGCAAAATTCGCTCCGTGTAAATCCCAAGGTATATGGACTTGTTCTCCACCGGGTTCGGCATATTGGGAGATAGCAGATGGTAGCGTCCAGGCAGTAGTCATACCAATATTTACCTAATTTGTTTCTATGCGCATTAAATGAAAAAAGGCTCCGAAGAGCCTTTTTATAAATCAAATAGCAATTAAGGGTAAGTTAAACCAATAATAGCAGTACCAGTATTTGTACCAGTAGCCCCTGTAATATTCCAAGGAGCCACGTCACCATAAGTATAGTAACCGGTGCCACTTCTTGGATATAATACTGCTTTGCGAGCAGTCAATTTAGTAACATAATAGGTAGCACCGCTATAATCAGAACCGATTATGTGCATTGTACCGCTAGTCAATGTGCCAGTAGTCAAAGAACATTGTCCAATACCGTCAGAATTTTGAACAAGATAACGACGACTTGATTCTTGTTTAATAATATCACCATTGGCTCTTGATTGAGCAGCTGATGGTATCCAAGAAATAATACTGATAGCACTTGTAACAGTTGATGTTAGTACCACGGTATTAGTACTGGCAAAACCAGTACCTACATCAGTGAATAAAACAATGTTACTGACAGTACTAGTGTTGTTGAATCCCAAAGTTACCGCACCGGCAGCTACGGAAGTAACGTATGTAGTGCTGGCACTGATATTTGCTCCTGTTACTCTCATACCGGCATAAATTCCAGTGGTACTTGTTGGATAAATTATATTAGTAGCAGATGTACCAGTAGCACTAACACTAACACTAGATGCTGTACTAACTGTCATAGTTACAGTAGTAACATAGCCTGAACCTGCTGATGTAACAGTAACGCTTGAAATACCACCAGCAGCAGTAACTACAGGAGTACCTGTAGCAGTAGTACCACCAGCAAGTTGCGGAGCACTAAAACTCAATGTGGCACCTTGAGAATATCCTGTACCTGTGTTTGATGCTGTAACACTTGCGCTTGCAACTCCCTGACCACCAACACCGCTGCCTAGTGGTACACTACCAAAGTTAGGTGTATTTAAATTTCCAAAAAATGTTTTTTTAATCGGACGTCCCATTTATTTCTCCTTAAATTTAAAAGCCGTTCCATGGCCTACGCGGTGGGGACCGCATAAACTCTCATCTAAGAGTGAACAATGTATTTATAATATAAACAACAAAAAACCACCCGAAGGTGGTTTTTGTTTGAAATAATCCGTGGATTACTTGTAGCTTGTTTTAGCAGAGTTAATGCTAACTTTACCTAAGTAGTCAGCAGCATTACCTAGAGAAGAAGCAGTATTGCTCAACTCTACATAACCGTAACGTGTTAGGAAGCCAACTACTGGTTCAAAAGTAGCTGGATCAAGAACAACACCAGAACTCATCAAAGGAATATATGGGCAATAGAACGCAGCAGCATCTGCTTCGCTAGTACCTTTATATCCAATAAGAACTTGATTATCTTGGATGGTTTGTGTACCGCTATCTGGTAAGTATGCGTCAACATAAATTCTCATTGCGCCATTCAATGTACCAACAAACTTGGTGTTTGTAGGAGCTTCGAATGTACCTTCTGTAGTACGAGCAAATGCGCTGGTAGTAGCAGATTGTAGAATTGTCAATGCTTGGTTAGAAACAACAGCCCAGTTACCAGAACCACGACGTGTACGCTGAGCAATTAAGTTAGCAACACGGTTGATTTGGATAGCTAGAGCAGCATGTTCGTCACCAACGAATGTAGCTGTACCAGAAACTAATGACTGGTCATATGTTTCTTCAACTGAAGCCAAGCCACGTAGGCTAGCTAAAATTTCTTGGTCAATTTCAGCAGTGATTTCTTGTGCTAGAGCAGCCATGATTTCTGCTTCGATGTCAATGCCTTGTTGAGCTTGTGCATCTTGAGCAGCTTCAAAAGTCCAACGAGCGCTTAGTTTACGAGACTTAGCTTCGACTGGGCTCTTCAAAATTTGGATGCTCATACGCTTGCCTGGTGAACCTTCTAGTGTACTAGTAGCAGCACCTTTAGGAGTAGAAGAGTTATCATTACCAGAGTATGCTTGCGCAATCTTGAATGGACTCAATGCTTCTTCACCTGCTGTAACTTCGTTGCTGCTGTCAGCATAACGAACACGCAATGTATGAATTTGACCAACTGGACCGGTCATTGGCTGAACGCCGATGATTTCGTTGGCAATGACTGTAGGCATTACACGACGGATAACTGGTAGAATAACACGGTTAAGTGTTGCTACGTTACCGGCGCTAGTTGCTCCAGCGGTTGCGCTTTCAGACAAACTGCGGCGTGTATTTTCTAAACATACGTTCATAGATGCACGACGATTACCAGTTAGGCCTTCAAGCAGAGCTTCTTTGGTCTCTGACCATCTTTCATTTAATAATTGTGACATTTTATATTGTCTCCTTGAATATAATTATTTTAGACCCGCTAACTTGCGGATATCTAAGATGTTATCTAAGCCTACCTCAGGCTTGCTTTCACGATTTCCGGTTACTTCTGTGCCTTCACTTAGCATTGCTTTTTTAGCGGCAGGTGCTGTGCGTTGGTGTTCCATAACTGCTGGTAGGTACTTGTCGAAAGCTTCATTTAGTTTCTTGGTCTGTACAGACTCAAGAAGATCTTTCATGACCACTCTCTTGCTAGCATCCAACGGAGCCAGCAACTCAGCCATAACAGTTTTGCGTTCCATTAAATCTTTTGTAACACGAATTTCGCGTTGTACAGATTCAACAAGACTTGCTTTTTCTGCTACAGTTTGTTTTGTTTCAGCTAATTCTTGATCTTTACGTTGAATAATCTTTAACAATTTACTTGTTTCAGATTTTTCATTTAGATAGGAACCAGCAAACTCTTGCGCAAATGCTTCATAAATTTTGCGACCAAAAGCGTTTGTACGAGCACTATCAATATCTTCTTTCAATTGAGTGATTTCAGATGTTAATTTTTTAGTGACTGCGTTTTCAACAACTTTAGCGCTACGTTGAATAAAACTTTGCTTAATTTCGGCAAATTTGCTACGTGCTTCGGCAACTAACTTGACTTTCGTTTCGGCTAGATCCTTTTTATCAGTGGCAAATTCACTGATTTCTTTAGCTAGAGCATGTACCACAAAGCTCTCTAGCTTGTTGAAATTCTCAGAAACTTTATTACGGTCTCCTTGGAATTCAACTAATTCTTTACCTAATTGTTTGATAACAAATCCTTCTAACTTTTTAGCATCTTCAGCAATACGTTGTTTGTATGCTTGTTTTGCTTCGGCTAGAGCCTTTTTGTCTTCATGCAATTCGGCCATCTCCACGGCCAGTCTGTCGCTCAACATGTGATCAATTGCTTCAACCATAACACTCTTGTCGTGTGTATACTTTTGAGCAAATTCTTCACGTAATTCAGCGGTAACTTGGTCGCGATTCTCCTGTATCTTTTGAGCAAAGGCAGACTCAATAACAGAACGTGTATCTTCTGTCATCACTCCTGACTCTACTAATTGTTTGAATGCGTCCAACATTTATTTCTCCTCGGGCTTATTTTAGACCTTTAATAATCTGAAGAAGCGATTCCTTCAAATATTTCTGGGCCTTTGGATCTTCTTTTACTTCTTTTGCCACTGTGAATGCGCGGTTTCCTCCACGAGTATTCATGATATGCTCATAAACTGGTGTAGGATATGCGCCAGGTGCGCTTGGTTGAGCAACTACATCGACTGTGATAATCTCAAAATCAGCTACATGGCCGTTCATGTCGTTAACGTTACCGCTACCACGTGAACTAACACCAAGTTTTACACCGCTTTCAAGCATAGTACGAACTAAATTACCCATTGGGGTAGGCAAAATTTTCATCTTGCCATATCCATTAGGACCTTCCATCCACATTTGAGTAATCATATGGGATACACGATCCAAATTCACTTTTAAATCATCAGGATGATCAACTTCACCTAAAACACTATAACCATTTTGAATTTGATCATTTAGAGTTTTTACTGCACGTTCAATTTCGTCTACAGGATAGACACGTTGATTGGCGTTACGAATACCACCCTGAATAGCAATACCTTTAAGATAAAGGCTTTTGCCGTCCTTATCATCCGACTCCATTACGATGCCGGATTGATCAAAACTTAGATGTTCTTTTAGATAACTTAATTTCATCCTGGTCTCGGATTATAGTTTCTTTAGAAAAGGCTTGCTTTGAGTAACACTGGTTTGACCAGCTTTGTCACCTGTGCCAGAACCCACCGGACCTGGGGTCTTGTTATTACCGGGATATCCGGCACCAACTTTCTTCAAATTCTTAACACCAGCAGCTGGTCCACCCGCTTTACTATTGGTTTCCCAATCTGTACCGGTGAATTGCTCACTCTTGTCTGGATTAATACCTTTGTTGACTTTGGCTGGGCTTGTTCCAGTATTGCTTTCTTTTTCAGCAGTAGATTGAGCAATGTTACCAGCGGTGGCACCTGTAGTTGGCTTTCCTTTACCCGAGCTAACTGGGCTCTTGGTATTACGACCGCCTTCATCTTCATTGTCGCCAGTTCCGGCACCAGCCATTTTGTGCTGTTCGCCCTTCTGTGCATTCTTTTCCCAATCGTGGCCAACTTTCTCTACGTACTCACGTGTCATGCGGCGACCTTCTTGGAAACCCATCATACCTTCTGTTTCTTCTTCGCCATCTTCGTCGCTATCGGTGCCAAACTCGTCGTGATCCATTTCGCCACCTTGTGC
>Ga0209829_10001789_pt1 | contig 16935 bp, 9 predicted proteins | sample C_140205_EF_Meta_FD_187311 | JGI IMG/M metagenome (GOLD analysis project Ga0209829, IMG submission 187311) | Freshwater microbial communities from Lake Croche, Canada to study carbon cycling - C_140205_EF_MetaG (SPAdes) (version 2) | ecosystem: Environmental > Aquatic > Freshwater > Lake...
GTACCATTAGTTAAAGTTGCACCTGTAACTGTACCACTTGCAGTAATTGCACCATTAACATCCAATGCTACCGTTGGAGTTGTTTTACCAATACCAACAAGACCAGCACTGTCAATGCGCATGCGTTCAGCTAATGCATTGCCTGGATTGGTTGAGAATGTTAAATACCCAGGCATACTTGTACTTGATATTGTAGCACTAGCATTTATTTTAGCTTCAATTGCCGCAGCAGTAAGAACTGCACTTGTTGTCGCTTGGCCTTGCCAATCAATTATTCCAAGTGAATCATCTTGGACCGCAATTGTTTGCGATGCTGATGAAGCTGTTCCGCGAGATTTGACAAAAGATAATACACCACCATACGCATCATTATTCGTTTGAAATATACTTATTGCTGCACCATTGGCAGCGCCAGCTCCTATTGCTGCAATATGAGGAATACGTGATGTAGTTGTACCTTCAGCACGGTTATTAAATGATAATGTATATGCGCTTCCAACAATAAGATTGCCATCCGCATCAACAATAAATGGTGAAGTATCACTTGCAACGTCATTAACACGCAATGCAGGACCAGTTGATTTTTGTGTAATGATTAAACCTGAACCTGTACTATTTGCACTGATTGTCAATGCATCGTTGCTTAAAACATCGCTCCCGCCAAATATACTTGTAGAACCGCCAGATGTCCACGATGGAGCGCCAGTACTCAAATTACTTGATGATAATCCACCGCCAACAGCTGTTCCGTCTAATAGAACAATCAAACCATTTGTTTTCTTTCTCCAGGTATTAAATGTATCTGTAGTAATTACTCCAGATACTGTAAGTGAACTAAACGGTGTGTATTCGGTTGGTGCAATAGCCATTAGATTATAGAATTATTAACAGTATTTATCATGATAAGATTTTGTATTTGCTCTGCCATTTGTGCATGCATTGCTTTAAGAGAATCAACATCGTTTTGCAATGACGCTATTTGCGCATCCTTTTCAAGGAATGCTTTACGTCGTACCAGCATACTTTCATAAGATGAGCTGTCAGTATTGATAATTGCATTTGTAGAAAGGTCTCTCTCCAATGTTAAATTATCTTTTACTTTTAATCGTCCATTCATTATAATCCGGTTGTTGCAATTGCCTTAAGATTGGCTACACTTGCCACATCATATGTATTGCCAGAAAGGAATACAATCTTAAGTGCAAATGCTAAGAAATCATTTGCGGATGAATTGATTACATATTCACTTTCTGAAAAATCATTATCACTTGATGAAACAGTAATTAAATTTGTTGGATTAACTAATGCCCATGCAGTTGGAATATTTGCATTGCCATCATATACAAGTTTAATATAAACCGCAATGTTTGCATCAGTTGATGGACGGTTTACATCCATATAAACATTCAATTGGTTGGCTGGCTTATCAAGTTTAATAAGCTTTGTAAGATATCTTGATGTTGCGGCGCCTGCATCAAATATAGTTTCGCCTACAACAGAATTGTTTACTTCATTCTTAATTGCAAGAAGTGAAACACGATCCAAGTCAATAACCGGACTTACATAATCACTTGTTGTGGTTACGCTTGTTGTTAATGTTGTATTGGCCGCGCTTGCACTAGTTATTGCATAGACACTATTTAAATCATAGTTTTCATATGCTTCAACCGGTGAAACAATTGCACTAACTCCAGTTCCTAATGTTAAGACGTTATCAATGGTTGTGCTTGGAATATTTAAGTTACTTTGTGTAATGTTAAATGAAGTTAAGGTAGCACTATCAAGATTAACAACAAATTGATACACTGATGAAACACACATTGATGGATTTGATGATGAACCATCACTTTTCCAAACAGTATTTGCATTAAACCAGGTTGCGGTATCATTTATTCCGTAACCTTTACCTCGGCCTGTAATGTTAACAGCAACCACCGCGCCTGTCGACGGATCAACCGTAAGAGTTGCTGTAGCTCGTTTATAAGCAGTTGTTTCATCAATGTTTGGATTAGTTCCGGCACTTGCTGCATATGGCATTGGTAATGTTACGGTAGCAGTTGATGTAAATCCAGTATTAACACTAGCAGTTTGTGCATTGACCGTAATCATAGACACACCATCATCAAGAACTGGTTTAAAGGATAGGCTGCCAGACGGTGAGAATACCGCACGATTTATTTTAAACTTAAGGTCACGCGTCTGATCTGCACTCCATGTGCTGCCATTTTGACTCTTAAAGAATACACCAGCATAAACATTCTTATTGATTGGTTTCTTAGGATTGCTTGATACATCAAATCCATTATTATCTGCAACCCAAACTTTATAATTTGGATCATTTGACATAATGACAAGTGCATATTCAGTATTTGCTTTAAGATATACTGGATCACTAAACTTAAAGTTTGTAGCAACGGTAGAATCTTCAGAAGTACTTATAAGTTGTGTGCTGCCTGTATTTCCAGCTGGAGCATAAGGATTCTTTGTAACAGCCGAGAAAGGAACAATCTTTTGTGTAGGATATCCATTTTCCATTGTTACAATGTGAATGGTAACTGGACTTGTACTACTTATTGCTTGGAAATACAGGTCAACACTTGTAAGATATGCTCCAGTTGATATATTGCTAAGCATAAAGCTTTGTGCCAATGGATCATCCCATGTAATTTTTACATCAGATACATTGCGCGATTCGGACAGGTTAATGGTTTTAACTTGTGGAACACGCGTTGTTATAATATCAGTTTCATGAGTTTCGGAAATACCAATTGCGCTATAGTCTCCTTGAACAAATGTAGTTGCATCAGCTTCAATGTTGCGCGGGCTATCAGTAAGTTTAAATATGCGAGAGCCAACTTTAAATTTCAATGAATCATTGTTTGGCACCAAGAATAAACCTTCAATTTCACCATATTCATTGGTAACCAATTCGCTTGGTGTAAAATCAAGAGCACCCGCAATTGCTCCTTTATAGTCACGCACCAGAGTGGTATCTTTAAAAGATACAAACGGTGTTGATGTTGCGTATGAACTTATATCAATTCCATCAAAGAAAGGATATACACGAGTTTTTGGCTTTAGGCGCTTAGCACGGAAATATACCTTACGTGAACGCATAAATGGTATAAAGCTAACATCAATGATGCGATCTTCTTTGCGTTCAACAATATCAGTATATGTAAGAGTAGTATTGGTACCAGTTCTTTTTTGAATACTTGGAGTAGTTGTGACAATTTGTTGCATTCTAAATCCACGCGCAGGATTAAATACGCTGTGTTGTTTACTCCAGGTTACAACTTTTTTACCAGTCCAAGTGGTTGTCCAATTGTTCCATACAGTTCCAAGGATTGTATTTTTAACAGCATTATCATATGAACCAGTATTGACAATGATTTTTGATAATGCAGTGGTTGTTACGTCTTTCCATTCATCACTGCTAGGGCTAAGTTCAATGTTTCCATTGTATGTAGTAACTTCATATGGATTGACGCTTTCATAACTGCTTGCATATGGTTGGTTAATCAATTCTGCTTCAGTATAATTTAACGTAGCAATATTAGCGCCAATAGTAATACCTGTTTCTGATCCGACTACTCTTTTAAAATCAACGCGTCGTGTTGAGAATGATGGACGAGCTATACCTTCATCAGGATCAATCGAACAATTATATGATGCATTAAAGTTATCACCAATGTTATGATTTGCAAATCCGTCGGTTAATACTGCATTTTTAAATCGTGTACCAAGTATATCTGTAATTACTTTATTTTGTGCAACGGTTTCAAGCTTTGACAATTCAGTATAAGTTTCAAGACTTGTTATTCTTGTCTCAAGCGCACCAATATCGCGCATGGTATAGCGGCGGTTATCAATATAATTTATTTTTATATCTGAAGTATTATAAGTATACGCAGGAATTTCTAGCGTATACAATGCCATGCTATTAGCTGATGGTTTAGGTTCAGTTGGCGGTATTGCAGGTGTACCTTTTTCAATCTTAAATGATGCATCACTACCTACAACAAGTCGGTCAATGCGCGGAAGATAAATAACACTTTTTGATAACAATGCACTTCCAGGATCAATCTGTTGCTTTGTGCTGGTTGCGCTTGTACCAGACAATATGATTGGGCGGAAATCAATTACATCAGATAGTCTTTTCCCATTGAATGAAGGAATGGTATCATATGTTAATCCACCCGCAATATTTGTGCTGCTGTTGTAACTATCAACTGTAGTAAATCCATTGATATTAGCACCATTACGATCCAAGTAACTATATGTAAATGCTATGGTATCTGTAGAAATAAACACGCGCGTGCCATTATATTTTACTTTAACATTTGTATAATAGTTTGAGCGCTGACCATCATCACTAATGGTGCAATCAGCAAGAATATTGATTGCGCTCCCACCACTTTTTGTTAATGTAACCGCAGTAAGTTTAAATACATCAGCCTGTGATAATGTAAATTCTGTGACTCCTTGTGTTACTGTTCCGCTTCCAGAACTGCCAGTGCCTGAAGTGGTTGCAATAAATACCGTACCTGCAGTGCTATTGATTGAGCCAAAGGCTGTAAAATCAGTTGTGCCTGGAACTAAAATTTGATAACGGTTACCTGCAATAATAGCAGTTGCATATACTGTACTTGAAATAGCAGTTGTTGTAAATGATTGGCTTGCAATAACCAATGTTTTGGTTATTGCTGTTTCGCCATTATCATCCGCACCATCCATTAGAACTGGTATAACAGCACTCCATGCATATGCTCCACCTTGGCTCGACACCGGAATACCACTTGTTGTGGTTGTGCCAGATGGCGTAACAAAAGATCCGTTGATATTTAAAATTACATTACCTGGGCTACCATCAACAATTGCACCACCGCTTGGTATGACAAGAGGAAGAAGTGTTAAACCACTTGATGTGGTACCGCTTGCAACATGTCTTAAGATATACTTAACACCGGTTACAGTTTTTACTGCGGTATATGGTAGTGGGAAAATTGCAGTATCACTTGTAGTTTCAGAGAGTGCTTTAGTTATGCTAAAATTAAATGTGTCAGCGGCTAAATACAAACGATTAAGCTGTGATATATTTGCCGTTGCACCAGCCGCCATTTGAATGTCATATAGGTATATACGATATGTAGTTCCTCCTTCCAATTCGACTGTCTTTATCTTACATGTAGCTGGTGCAGTTGCAAGTGAGCCAAATGTTAGAATTGGCGTAGTAACCGCGCCACCACTTCCTGTAACACCTGTTACTGTAATCGTGTTTGCTGAGGCATTGATTGATGCAATGGTGCAACTATTAGAATTTACTGTAACAGGCATACCAACCACAAGGCCTGCTGTCCCAGATAATATGTAAATTGATACCGATCCTGCGGTAACAGTTGCTTGCTTGGTTACAGATAATACATTTAAGTTAAATCGTTTTGTAATGTCTGTGGTATTTGGCAATTGTGAGCTGGCATCAAATGTACCCAATACATAATTACCAATTGCAGCTGTAGCATTAGATAACAATGCAGTTGGGCTAGTATCACGTGCTTTTGATGCACTAATATCATACTTGTCATTAAGAACAATACGATGCCCTTCAACATATGCCGTTGACTTGTCAACTTCCAATGAATAGCGTGCTTTTGCATCAGCTACAAAATCAAGTGAACTTCCGCCAGGCAATAGAGATGTGCCATAACCAGCTTTGTCAAGTTCACTGGTCGTAAAGCGTCCAATATTAGATCCGTCATTATACAATTCACGAACATTTATTTTAAAAGGGTCAAGCACATAATTGCCGCTTTCTTCAAATGTACGTACTGCTAATTTTGTATCAAAACTTGCAGTACGTTCATCAACACTTGCGGTTGGAATACTATTTACAATATTCTTTAGTACAATCTTTGCAACACTATCTTCGGTTACAACATCGTCATAATCAAAGCCTAATTCCAAATCTATAGCATAACGGTCGGCACCTGGAGCACTAGCATTTGGTGTGCCGGCGGCATTGTCAAATAATGTAATATCAGCATATGAATTTACATATTTTTCAACGACAGTCAATACTGCATTGCCAACAACGGTCTGGTCTTTTGATGTGAGAGTAAAGAAATAATTTTGTGCAGGTGATGCAACAAAACTCCCTTTGGTAAAGAACACACCAGCGGCCATATATATTCCGCATGCATAACCAGTAGCAGATAATGTTATACCTGTTAAGCTATTGTTTGTGCTAAGAGTTGTTGCACCAGCAAAGTCAGATATATTGGTTGAACCTGTACCAGTTCCAGAAACTGCTGATGTGCGATATCTTATATAAAAACGGTATGTAGTACCCAATACCAATTCATATTTTAAAACATCAGCATATATGATGTTGGTTGTGGTAGATGGAGTATATGATAACCATGTGGTGCTAGTTAAATTTGCAGCAACGCCACTATATGAGGCTTCAACATATTGTATGTCTTTTGAAAATGTTGTTTCTCCACCAGTAACTGCAACATTATCATTCCATGTGCTGCGCCCAAATTTATCAATTTGGCTTTGCAACATACTTTGCATTTGGTTTAACTCTCTTACCTGAACACTATAGCCAGGCTTAAAGAGTATACGCAAATAGTTTTTATCATTTGGCGTTAATGCTGGGCTATTACTATCAAGAGTGTTGTAATCATCGTGATAGGTTGAATTGTTTGTGGTAATTGCCATTAGAATTGAATGATAATTTTAATTTTTTCAGTTTGTGTACTTGAACGTGTAATTTTTTTACGGTTTTCAACAAAGAGAACATCGCCACGGCTATATGTAACGGAGTCATCTTTAATTTCTGCATTATCGAGTAGAGCTGCGGTATTATTGCTGTATGTTGCGGTTGTAGTACCAAGAGTAATTACACCCTTAGAGTCCATTGATCCAACACTAACCACAAGAGTTGTAGTTATATCAAGCTCACCAAAACCTGTCCAATAATTTTGGTGATAATATAATTTATTATTGGCGCTATCCCATGTATCAACAATGCCAACAACCTTTAGGCGACCATTTAAATTATCTGCAGCAGATACACCTGAACCTGCTGTAGTTTGGCACAACAGCGCGCCTTCAGCCAATTCAATGGTAGGATTACCTGTAGTACTTGTAATTGTCAAATACTTTAATGCATTATAGGTTGATTGAGCAGCTAACACTGCAGTAGGATTTTTAATAACTGAAATTTGACGATATGAATTGTATAGTGAATCACCGCTAATGTTGCCAGTTAATGTTGCTTCTAAACTAGCATACCATGATGGCATTACATTAAATGGATTGTAACCATACCCATTAAGAGGCGCAACAATTGGAGCAATGATGGCAGGATAGTCACCAGCAAGAATTGCCGTACTGGTAGTACTAATAATTCTTACGCTTCCTTTGGTTACTCCTTTTTGCCATGTACCTATGTTGGGTAATGTTACTGCTGTAATTGTCTTATATACGCTTTGGGTTGTGGTAGTAATATTCCCAGTTGGGATTGCCACAACTGTTGCTGGCGTGACACCGCCAGTAGAGTCATCGCTATAATACAAATATCCAGTTAAAACCGCATCAGTTGCGTATCTCCCTCCGTTAACTACATGCAAACCGGTAACTGCTCCACCAGCGCCACTTTTTACAGTTGTTAATGATGGAGTAGTACCGCTTGTGAGAGCAGTGGTTCTTACAATAAGAAATTGATCTGTAGGCGGTGATGTAATAACCTGAACCAATACCCAATAGCTTGCGGTAGAGGTACCAGCTGTACCTATAAGCTGTATATCATATACACTAGTATCATTTGGAATAGAGGCCAGTGTAGTAGCATCACTAAATTTAGAAACACACATATACAGGTATGATAAAGTATCGTTTACACTTTTTAAACCATAACATGGTAATAGACCATTTACAACATCTGGCAAGAAACACGATGAATCATGCGAATTGTATGTCTTGTATTTTTGGCCAGTAATTAACGCAACATTTGGTATAGCAATTTTTGCAGTATTATCAATTTCGGTACCCAATCGTTGCAATGCTTCTACATTATTTAATACTTCAAGAGAATCTGAATAGCCACCAGTTGAATTTGGAATAGGGTATGACGTATCTTCATTGGCGTCCCAACGATCCGAACGGCCAATGCCTACATAGTATTTGTTAGTAGATCCACTGGTAATATCATCGACAAATGCTTTTGTATTTGAACGGCGAAAGGTATCGGTAATAATAGCTGACATATTTTATTTTGTAATTAAATCTATTTATATAGGAACCGTTGGGAGTGTCGATGCACCGGTGGTGTATTGTATTATATATGATCCAAGATTGTGAATTGTGCTGTAAGGTGTGGCTGAATAATAAGGCTCACCCATTTGTTGGATTGTGCTGTTCAATATGAAACTGTCTAAACAACCACAGTCATAAAACTTTAATGCGCTGTCATATATACTAGCATTGCGCGAACGTACACTTTGAGCAGTACCATTTATATTTTCAGTTAATAATATATTAAGATATGCGTATGCAACCCGTGCAAACGCTCTATCAATTATGCTGTTATTGTTTAAATTGCTATTTACTAATGTTAAGAAATATAAGATCTTTCCGCGATTCCAGCCAGGTTGGTATTTTGGAGAATGTTGATGATTTAACTTTTTATCCCAGATTAAATTGGATAACCATGAATTGATGTCCGCTGGATTTGATAAAGCATAATAATCTTCAATTGGATTTGTCCAATCATTAGCACTAAATACCTGCAAAAGAAGTTGAGCAAATAATTTCAACCCAGCCGGATGAACAAATCGTAAATATGGATCAAACCAAACTGATGAATCAACGGCTGCTGTAATTACATATGAATGTAATTGCCAATAATAACTATCTTGAAGTTTATCAGTATTTGAAGGCATACCTCGCACATCTTCATACCACCATTCTTGAAAAGGTTCCCATACTATACTATGACCAGCGGCTGTACCAACATCCGTACACCTGTATGCTTGGCGTGCCGGACCGGTTCCAACTACAGCATACATATTGCCATTGATTGGCATGGTTGCTGGTGGAGATGCATCGCCAGTAATGAAAGAAATAACAGGTATACCTGTAGCGCTCCCTTGGGCGGTCCACGCATAAGGCGATGCTGTTGGTCCTTCCTGTAAAAGATTACCTGTTGTGTTATACCACTTTGCTAAACTTGTGCCGGCGCCGTTAGTTTTTTCCAATACCCAGCGTGTGCCATCATAATACATTGCATCGGTATATGTAGCAACATTAGATAATGCCCCACCATTTGTATATGACATTTTACCATTGTAAAATCCAACAAAACTTAATGGCGCAAACGTAACGGTGGCCGTACCATTGGTTGTTAATGGTAAAGCTATAGTTAAAATTTGATTGTTTGCATCAGTAAATACATAGCCTGGATAATTAAGAACATTTTCAATAGGAGATACATTTATTTTATCAGGTATTCCATTTACAGGCGCACTTGACAATTGCAATGGCTCTACATCATAAGTCATTCGTTTAAACTTACCTGATGAAGGCTCAAACAAATGGTCTTTTGGATATGATACGCTTACAATTTCATTTAAGAATATTTTAAAGAATGCTGCAATACTTTCTTCAGAACCACGAGTATTGTAATAATTTATGATTATCTTATACAATGATACCTTGTCCAATGCAGTACTATTGGGTATATTTAATGCAATAAGTTCACGTATATTATCAAGGTAATGATTTGATGGAGCATCAATATCTTTATCTGTAAGTATGCCACCAATTTCGCATGAAGGTAATCCAACCGTATTAAGGTATTCATAATACTTCTGAATAAAAGCAATTAAATTGGATGCACTGCTTTGAATATTAGATGGCAATAAAGATTGTGTACGTACACTTTCCAAATTGCGCGGGCGGGCATCAGCAATACTTAATAACATATGCTTTATCGGTCTCTTTTGAATGTGGTATATTCAGCGTTGCGACTGCTACCGCCAATTGCAATGGTATCATTTTCTGCATAAACACTAAGACGCGTTGAATCGATTCTTATGAGTTGATTGCGTTTTGGTGCAATATCATTGCTAGCTGGCATAATATCTAAAATAATGTCATAGTAATCGTCAGCATAAATTGAATCAATTTCAAATTTACCAGTCAATACATTTATCTTCCCACAATTGGTATTTATTTTAATTCTATTTGCTGTTGCTTGATCAACATAATATGTGTATAATCTGCGATATGTAGAGTCGCCAGATATGGATTCATCTCCTAAATAACACTGTGTAGCTTTTATGTTAAACGGTGTGCAATTGATGATGGTATGGCCATATTCATCATTGCTTAGTGGCATATTAAACTGAAGAACATTGCGCTGTTGATTTTGTGGATCAATAATAAAAGAACCTGATAAATTGCTAATATATACTCTTACCAATGAATTTAAAACGGCAGGACTATAATTGTCAATTGCTCTTAAGAGCGAAGAATGTCTAAATACTCCATCAAATTGTTCTAGGTATGTAGAGTTAAATGTTATTACCGTTTCACGTATTTTGTTTTCAATTTCTCCTTTAGAAAGATTTGTTTTGCCAGCATTATATTTAAAGAATACATCAAGAGTTAGATTGATATAAGTAGGATCAACAAATTCAGTTATCATACTCAATACTTTCTTTGGTTTAAGTATAGCGCGTATAGAGTCTTCCTGAATATCAGTAAGAGTTAATGCTTCTTTTGGTTTTATACACAAGAATGTTTTACCATATTGAGGAGGATCATTATCTTCGCCTCCCCATACTGCTATACTCTGTGCAGCTGAAAAATTTGATAATATAAGTGTCTTATAATCATCAGCAGTCACAGCACGGTTTTGACTAACATATGATGCAGGTGCATTAAATCTTATGCTTTCAATATCTTCTTTATCAGATCCGCTCCCTGCATTATTGATTGTGATTATTGAATTTTGGCTATAATTTGCATTTTGTACTGTTACATTATCTATCAGAGAAAATACGCCTGCGCCGTTTGCATCAGCTCCACTTGTTGTAAGATATTCAATTTCTACAACACTTAAGTTGTTTGGTCTTTTTCCAAATACATCATTACCAAAAGAAATTTGATATTTACCATAGATATTTTCATCAGCAAAATAAATCCGCGACTCACTTCCAGTTTCACCAATATTTGCTTCTGTATATTTGGTATATACATTAGCATTCAATGAAGTAGACGAATCATACACACGAACAATTAACGTCGACATGTCTATATTTGCATCATCAATTTGATAAACCAATCGATCAGTAACACTATTTACTTGATAGCGTTTGGTATCAATGGTACCTTGATGAACATCAACCGTTTTCTTATATTGATTTGAACCGCTAACATTTGGTATTATGGTTTCATCAAGATTTACAAAATAATATGTATTATTATTTTGAATTGTTTTAAACCGGGTGCCACGAGGCAGTATTATACCAGTACTTTGAATTGGCACACCTACGCCATACGTTAATGTTAATGATAATCTTGCGGTTGAAGCAGATTTGCTACGCGGTATATAACCAACCAGTTTGGCATTTGAAACAACACTACTTCGCAATTGTGCGCTATCAATAAATGTTTCATTGAGAGCCATATGTGCCAACATTGCATTATAGTGTGTATTATAAGCAAGAATATCAAGAAGTTGATTAAGACCGCTACCGCTATAATTCCAATCTTTAAATTCAGAATTGGATGTAGAAAAATATGAAATTAGATTTTGTTTGATTGCATCAAAATCCAATTCTGTTACATTTAGTGTTTGCATTTATTTGGTGTTATCTTAAACGGTTTAGGTAAAATTGTACTTCTGTTTTTTGATCATATAACACAGTAAATCCTATTGTTATTGCATATGCATTTTCATTGCTGTTGTCAATAATATCAACACTAATGTTACTAATTCTCGGCTCGTCTTTAAGAGCGCGTACGATAGCATCTTTTAAAGATAATATCGTAAATGGGTTAGACGGTTCAAACAATAATGAATTTACACCACCACCAAGTTCAGGATGAAATGGGCGTTCGTATACACCGGCCAATACCAAGTTCTTAACACTCGCTTTAACAGCATCAATATCAGTAATAGGACGTATATCCTTTAGAGTTGGATGTAATATAAATGATACATCCAAATCCGAATATAATCCTGTTTTGGCAACAACAGATGATGTAATTGTTGAGGAATTATAATCCGATAAGATGCTACTCATTATTATCTATTTATATCATATTGTGCGTCCTTCTCGTATGCCTCCACTTACAATGCGTACTTCAATTGGTGCAGCGTCTCCAGGTTTGCTTTTCCCACCAGTATTAACGCCTTTTGCTTCAATTGATTTGTATGTTGATTTATCATTGCCGCAATAATAATCAATAACATTATTTGACATACCGCCTGTATCATGAACTGTAACCCGACCGCTACCAACAGGCGACTTATCTTTAGCATATCGTATTTCAAGAACGGTCTTACCTTTAAAGTAGTTGCTAGCAACGCTCGTGCCTTGCACAAGAGGCACGCCATATGCTCCATTAAACTGATCAGACGGTTTAAGTTTAGCACCAGGCGGTGTAATTTCTCTTGCTGTTGTAGGATCAATTGCTGCATTGCCATAAGCAGTCATAAAGAATGGTATCCAATCACCAGTAGCTGCAGCATTGCGCGCATAATAAGCGCGTATCACAGCGGTATTGCGAGTTATTTCATTTTCAATAACACCTGATCGGCCGTTATAGTCAACCTTTAAATCACCATTCCATTCAGGATGTTTACTCAATTCGTCTTGTACCAATTTTAAATATGTTGCTTTATATTCGGCATCTTTGGTATCATCTGTTGTACGTGAAATGTTATCATGATAAGCATATGCAAGAGTATTTAATACTGATAGCATACGTATATAATTTTCCAAATCTGTTCCAGATATTGCAGCAACTTTCTGAGGATCTTTATTAAGATGTTCTTTTAATTGAAATATAAATGCGTCATATTCATCCTTTGGTTTGCTATCATACGTTGCATTTGCAACTGGGTTTGCAACTCCTTCAACAGCTGGCGGAGGAGTATCAAGAGGTATTTTGGTTGCATTTGGTAATAGTGCACCGCCTGGTCCATAATTGGGTGATGCACATATATCAAGGCTGCTTAGACCGTTAAGAATATCACTTATGCCAGTTACTTGACCAAAATTATTAAGAATTTCATTTGTCTTGGCAACAAGATCAAGGCCAGTTAAACCTTTAAGCGCAAGCAGTGCTTCATTAAGTGAAAGCTCTTTTAACTTTTTAGGATTAGCCATTTCGCTAATCCGCTTTATATTTTCATACTGCTTATTGAGAGCATCCAATTGTGCAATCAAATCTTTTGCAAGAGGATTGTTTAATATAAGATCTTCAGCTTTTTTAAGACCCATTTCCATAAGGCGATGTGGTAAATTTTTAGCACAGTCACTTAAGCTTTGAATTTGACCAACCATAGCCAATTCTTGAACAGCAAAATCTTTAAGAACTGCTGTATCAGTTATTTTAGGCCCAATAGTAGCAGACTTTTTATTAACCAATTCTGCCTCATCAGAAAAATCAGCGCGGGTTACGGTTATTGTATATGTTGAAAGTGTAATATCATCTTCGGCTGTACATGTTAACACAATAATGTTTGTACCAATACTCAACATGATGGTATTGCTAGCTGCGCCACTAACAACATCAATTCCATTTACATTTATTGCTGTTGCAGCTTGAGTCACCGTAGGAGTTACTTTTACAGAATTGATTTCGGTTACCACTGCAACGGTATAGTCATATACGGTTGGGCTAAAAGTTGGAGTCAATTGTCCAGATGATATTCCTATAGATGCAAGTGTACTAACAGTTGAAGCAGCGGCGCGTACAACTGTAAGAGTGTATGTTTTTGTTGTGGCATCTTCCGCAGTAACTATTATTGTAAATACAGTACTTCCAACATTGATAAATGTTGCGGCACAAGGTGATCCTGAAGTTACACTTACAGCATTAACTTTAACTGTAGCTAATCCTGTGGCGGTGACAGTTGGCGTTACTGTTCGTGAAGGAGTTTCATATGCTGTATACGGCATATTAACCGTATAAGAAAGTGTTGTTGGGCTAAACGTTAAAGACCCAGCTGTTGTAGTTAAAGCTGAAAGAGTTGCGTCAGATGATGGCATATTAGTTTAGTTTGATTTTACTTCCTTTGATGACAACATCACCGCCGCTACTTACAACGTTAATTCCTTTGCCTTTGATACTTGTAGCGCTGCTTGAAGAGTATATTGCTCCTGCGGTTGAAGTTATGTCTATGCCTTTTGCATTAACTTTTGTCATGCCAAATGAGCCAACATCTATAGTTTTTGCAACTACAACCAATGTGCCTGTTGTCATTGAGGTATTTTTTCCTAAGACAGTTGACATGTTTGTACCATGAATTGTGCTTGTATTGGTACTATATACATCAGTTTTACTTTCTCCGCCAACATAGAGTGTATATTTACCACTTGCATGCAATAAATAGTCATCGTGTACAGTTACCTTTGCACCAGCTCCAATGTTCATTGCATATTCATCTGATATTTCCATCAAGTATTGACCGCCAACCTTAGTGCGGCGGGCTCCCTTTACTGTTTCATTATAGTCGCCATTTATCTCAAGATTATAATCTCCATTCACAACAGTATTGCAATTACCAAGCACTGTTATATTGACATGGCCTTCAACTGTAATGTTATCTTCACCGTGAATTACTTTGTAACCATTACCATATACGGTAATTGTGCGGTCACCCGTAGCATTAATCTCTTCACTTGTACCGCTCTTGTGCTGTCTTAATAAACGTTCATGTCCAAGTGTATCATCAACTTCAAAAACATGGCCGCCACGTGTTTGCGTAACATTATTAAATGGATAGACAGATCCATCGGTTGGATGAGGACTGCCCCATGTTTCATTGTTTGCCATAAGTATATTTATTAAGCAATTATGGTACAAGTGCTGCGAACAAGAGATATGCTGCGCGTCTTTGTATAACAGCCATTGCCTTCACGGCTGCCAGCAGCATTTGTATTGCCTTCAATGGTATTAAACTTGCCATTAGCATCACTATCACTTGTAGCTATACCAATATGACTAAAGCCAAAGATAACAAGATCTCCTGCATATACCTTGGACGGATTAGTAGTCAATTTAACAGCATTACTTTTGCTGCGCGCCCATGCTTCATAACCGCCACCTTTAAATGCACTTGCACTTTTTGGCCGATCTGCTTCACTAAATACACCACTCTGTTGCACACACCAACTTACAAAGGCTGCACACCACGGCGCTCGTGCATTGTATCCATCTGAATAATCTGTGGCTTTCCACATCTCAGCTATACCCGGACCTTGGTTTGGAGTTGTCTCGTATGTATTACCAACTTTGCTTTGAGCAGCTTGAATGATTTTTGTTTTGGCTGCACTATTAACAACTATTGGCGGTCCAGCCTGCTCAAGACTACTACATGCTCCGCCCGTGCCAACTGCGCTCCCATTAAAGTTTTGCGCACCGCTCGATTGAGCAGCATAGCTAGCGCTACTTCCAGAATTTATTCCTGCACCGGTTGGCATATCACTGCCAGTTCTACTTGGAAAAACACCATGAGGATCGCCAAACCCCTGTCCTACTACGCCCAATCCATTATCATAACCTGTAGCGCTTGGTATACTGCCAGTTACAACCGGATCTTGCAATTCTGTGCCATCTCTAAAGAATCCAAATACCCATGAGCCGGGCACAAGGCCAGTTGCGCTTTGTCCAATTCCGCTTACGCACGGACTTGTCACTGGCATTATACATGTGGCCCATGGAAGATCTTCTTTAGGCAATTCGGCCGTGTCATCAGTATGATAGCCAAGACACCTTACGCGAACACGCCCTTGTTGCAATGGATCGCCAACATCTTCAACAACAGCTGTAAACCAATTGGTAATATTCATTATGCGCTATCTTTAATAATTTTTAGTCGTGATTTGTATATGCCTTCTTTAAATGAATGAACAGCTACCGCCACTATATATTCTCCGCTTAATGATGCGTCCAATTCTTCAGTATTTGCCTTGTTTATATTTGAATTGTATTCACTTATATCAGTTGACTTTGGAATTTCAATTTTAATCTTGCGTCCTGGGTTTAATCGAAAGTCGCCAAAAACTTCAATTTCATGATTCATACTTTGCATATTAGCAAGATATGATTTAGCACGCCCTAAGCTTTCGCTCATTATTTCAGCAGAACCTGGTTTGCCACTGCTGTTTGCACTACTGTTGGTTGATAATAAAGTACGGCTAGCATTAGGAGAAGTTGTGAAATTTTCAGCTTTAGCCGTTTTGCCGTTTGTAAAGAAGTTCATTGCTTCACCATATCCGCTGCTTGCTGACAGTTTGTTTGCAGACACATTCTTATCTTTACTCAGATTAAAGATTTTTGATATGAATGATTTTTTTGCATAATCAGTAACTTCAGTTTTGTTAGCAAATCCACCTTCCGTCGCTTGCTTAAGTTTGTCCAACTTAATGTTGCTGCGCATACTCAAAATCTTGCTCATCGCTTCTGCATATGACTCAGGATTTTCTGGACTGTTTCTTAAAAACTGATGATAATGATATGTAGCATATAGCGGGCTTTTAATCATCTTTGACAATGAATTGATAAGTACAAATCCACTTGAAATGGTATTGTATACAAAGAAAGGTGCGCCGTCGGCATCATATGCTTTTTGTCTTAGCCATTCAACTGCTTTTAATGGGCTTTGAATTGTTATAACTCCATCAAAGGCGG